>OJGD01000013.1_pt1 | contig 281410 bp, 245 predicted proteins | sample 1594571 | NCBI WGS metagenome assembly OJGD01 (sample SAMN05416771, study PRJEB24817) | seawater metagenome | isolation source: Sea water | place: Canada:Atlantic | collected 2013-11
GACTACCAGGGTATCTAATCCTGTTTGCTCCCCACGCTTTCGCACCTCAGCGTCAATGTCAGTCCAGGAGGCCGCCTTCGCCACTGGTGTTCCTTCCGATCTCTACGCATTTCACCGCTACACCGGAAATTCCACCTCCCTCTACTGCATTCTAGCCTGCCAGTTTCAAATGCAGTTCCCAGGTTGAGCCCGGGGCTTTCACATCTGACTTAGCAAACCGCCTACGCGCGCTTTACGCCCAGTAATTCCGATTAACGCTTGCACCTTTCGTATTACCGCGGCTGCTGGCACGAAATTAGCCGGTGCTTCTTCTGTAGGTAACGTCAAGTACTCATCCGTATTAAGGATAAGCCTTCCTCCCTACTGAAAGTGCTTTACAACCCGAAGGCCTTCTTCACACACGCGGCATGGCTGGATCAGGGTTGCCCCCATTGTCCAAGATTCCCCACTGCTGCCTCCCGTAGGAGTCCGGGCCGTGTCTCAGTCCCGGTGTGGCTGATCATCCTCTAAGACCAGCTACGGATCGTCGCCTTGGTGAGCCATTACCTCACCAACAAGCTAATCCGACGCGAGCTCATCCATCAGCACAAGGTCCGAAGATCCCCTGCTTTCCCCCGTAGGGATTATGCGGTATTAGCCTGGGTTTCCCCAGGTTATCCCCCACTAATGGGCAGATTCTCACGTGTTACTCACCCGTCCGCCGCTCGACGCCTCCTAGCAAGCTAGGATCGTTTCCGCTCGACTTGCATGTGTTAGGCCTGCCGCCAGCGTTCAATCTGAGCCATGATCAAACTCTTCAGTTTAATCTTTTACATCAGCCTTGCGGCATGATGGAACCGTTTCGCTTTGCCAGCGCTACGATTCAAAATCTCGGCTCAGAAACGTTAATCTACAAAAATTCATTTCTGCATTTATGTAGGTCACTTGTTTCTGAAAATTGCTGTCGCAATCTCAACCAACAAGCACCCACACGAATTATCTAATCTCTTGTTTTTAAATAACTCAAAACCGCCAGGGTTTTGATTTTGCTTAAGTTGTTGCCCTTAAGCGAGGAGGCGTATTATATATACTTCATCCTCAGTAGCAAGCAGTTTTTTAAACTTTCTTACCACCTCAACCGCTTATCAAACCCGCTTCCCTCACCTCGGTGACGTCCGCCTCAGCAGTTGAGGAGGCGCATTATAGAGATACCATGATGGGAGTCAACTTCTTTCTACAAACTTTTTTGGAGTTTTTGAAATCGTTGAAAAAGTAGGCAAATTATGACCACTGCATATAGAGCGGCGTCGAAGTAGCTGGAACGAACTTGCCAGGCGATATGTAGCCACGCAAGGATGATTACGGGATAAACCAGCATATGCAGGCGACCCCAATTTTGGCGGAGCGCTCGGACCGCACGGTTATTTGAAGTAATACCCAAGGGAAGCATTAATAGCCAGGCGGCAAAGCCGACAAATATATAAGGCCTGTCAGCGAGTTCGATTTTCGCTAACTGCCAGTCCCAGCCAAATATGTACGTGGCAACAACCAATAAATGCAAACTGGTATAAAGCCAAGTATACAAACCCAGCATTCGCCGGAAGCGAAGCACCCACCCCCAACCCAGCCACGCTCGCATAGGACTTATCGCCAAAGTGAGCACAAATAAGCGGATAGCCCACTCGCCAGAGATATGGATAAGCGATTTAACCGGATCAGTACCGAGATTTTCTGTTACCGCCGCATATACGGTATACACCAAAGGCAAAAGGCACAGAATAAAGACGACAGCCTTTGCAAAACGCAGCTGCCTTGGGGTTAATACTGTCATTAGTAGTTGCGACGCAAATTCATACCTTTATATAAGCCGGCTACTTGATCACCATAGCCATTGAACATTTCAGTTTTTATTCGATTAGGTCTCAACAGACTGCCGGGCAGACGTCTTTCATAGGCTTGGCTCCAGCGCGGGTGACTCACCTCCGGATTAACATTGGCATAAAACCCGTACTCTCTCGGGGCGATACTTTGCCAACTCGCCTTAGGACGGATAGACGTGAAACGCATTTTGACAATTGATTTAATACTTTTAAAGCCATACTTCCAAGGCACAACCAATCGAATTGGCGCACCATTCTGATTTGGCAAGGTTTTGCCGTACATACCCACACTCATAAAGGCGAGGGGGTTCATAGCCTCATCCATACGCAGCCCCTCAGTGTAGGGCCAATCTATGGTACTGAATGAGGAGCGCTGCCCTTTCATCTCTTCTCGGCGATACAGCGTGGTAAATTCCACATACTTTGCATCAGAAGTGGGCTCAAACATCTTTATGAAGTCTGCGAGCGAAAATCCCACCCAAGGAATCACCATCGACCACGCCTCAACGCATCGCAAGCGGTAGATCCTCTCTTCAAGGGTCATTAACTTCATAATATCTTCGAGCGGGTAGTTACCTGGCTTAGCAACATGGCCCTCTACTTTTACAGACCAAGGATCAGTGGTCAGGGTGTGCGCATTTCTCGCAGGATCGGTTTTATCGGTGCCAAATTCGTAGAAATTATTGTAACTACTAGCCTCAGCAAAGCTCGCTGTTTTTTCATCGGTATAAAAAGGGTTGCCATCTTGTTTAACAACAGGACTGAAATCGAGACTTTGGCGTGGATCTTCGCCAGCAGCGAACCCCATCGCGGGCAAACCCATGCCTAAGGTGGCTACCCCAACGCCCTGCATAAACTCACGACGCTTGAGATAAACGCTCTCTGGGGTAATTTCACTACTGGGAATATCTGATGGCGTACGAATAAGCATGGCGTGGCTCCCTAAAAAATTCACTCACTTCTATTTAGATGCGCCACGCTATTTATTGTTACAAAACGAGACTCACTTAAATCGGCGATATATTGCCTGTACGGGGCCCGACAGGGCGTAGATCATCGCCGCTGCCAACAAGACACGCGCCGGATCAACCGAAACCAAGCCAAAAACAAAGACGACAGCTATCATTACAACAAAGGGGACTCGGCCGCGAAAATCTATTCCCTTAAAGCTGCTGTATTTCACATTCAGAATCATCAGCATGCCGCACACCGCCATAAGCAGGCCAGCAAACACCTCTATTTCAAAATGGATACCCTGCTCGACCCAGCCCTCTTCTGCACAAACCCACACCAAGCCCGCCATTACTGCCGCGGCGGCAGGACTAGCCAGTCCAGTGAAGTAGTTTTTATCCGCGGTATCAATTTGGGTATTGAAGCGCGCCAAACGCAGTGCGGCACACGCCACATAAATAAAGGACACTGCCCAGCCAAATTTACCCAGATCCACCAGCGCCCAACTAAAAACCACCAAGGCGGGAGCCACACCGAAGGACACCATGTCAGCCAAACTGTCGTACTCCGCGCCAAATTTACTCTGGGCATTCATAAGTCGAGCGACGCGACCATCTAGACCGTCAAACACCATTGCAGCAAAAATCGCGATGGCCGCATTTTCAAAATTGCCATGCATGCCCGAAATAATGGCGAAGAAACCCGAGAATAAGGCCGCCGTAGTAAATAAGTTCGGCAACAGATAAATACCGCGCTTACGCACAGTCTTGCCGTCTACCGATACCTCTTCTTCATGATCATCGATCAGCAATAAGGCTTCTTTATCAAAACTTAATTTCGATTTCTCGCTGTTCGGCTGCTCTGTCATAAAATACTCGACCCGTTAATACGTTCAAAATAGATGCCATCATAAATTAATTCACGGAACTGTACGATGACCTAGCACAATCCCAGAATGCTTTGACCAAGGGGTTCGACAAACGTTGCTGCAATACAATCATGCCAACCTCCATGCTTGGCAGCGCGGGCTCGACCGGAATCACCCGCACTCGCTCACGCAAAAAACTGGTCGCCAACACCAACTCCGGCACCACGCCAATACCCAAACCAAGGGCTACCGTGCTCACAATAGCTTCATGTCCGCTTACCTGTGCGTACACGCTGGGCTTAATCTGCTGCTGACGAAACCACTGCTCTATTAATGTTCTCGCCACGCCACGCTCGGGCAAAATAAATGGCAGACTCGCCAACACCTCTGGGGACAACACCTCCGCCACAGCGGCGATCTGCTCATTGACCGCGCAGGGAATATTCGGCACCAACAAACGCAAAGGAGAACGCGTTAATTCTTGGTATAGCAAGCGCGACGACAACTGCTTGGGCTTAGCGGTAATCCCCAGATCCTCCCCCCCTTCGACGATTCGCTCTATAGCGTCAGCCTGATCCCCCGTGTGTAACTTCAGTTCTATAGCAGGATATCGCTGCCTAAACACCTCGAGAATATTACTAAGCACACTATAAGAAGCAGTAACTGAGCAAAATACACCCAGCTCGCCCTGAAGTGCCTCTCCCTGAATATGCAAACGCTGCAGTACCGACTGCCAATTCACCACCGCCTGCTCGGCATAGCGAAGGAATTCTCGACCCGCAGCGGTGAGCTGCACTCGGCGGTTATCGCGCTCAAACAACGCCACACCCACCTGCTCTTCTAAACGCATAATGGAACGACTGACCGCCGAGGCGCTTAAATGCATAGCATCGCCAGTGTGACCAAAGTGCAAAGACTGGCTGAGATGGATAAAGGTCTGGAGCTCTTTGAGATTCATAAGTGCAAGTCTGACGCTGGAAGTCTGGCGTCGGATGTGAAACCGACATAAGCGAAGCTGTAGGTCAGACGTCCGACACCAGACCTCCGACTAAATGCGCACAACGCAACGCAACATCAACTATATATCATTTTACGCAACATACAAGCGATGCTAAAGTGGCCGCCATTGTGGGATAGCACCTGCCCGCAGACCAATTTTACATACCTATCAGGAGAGAATCATGGGCCAGAATTACTTCAATAGCCTGCCGCTGCGTCTTCAGCTGCAAGAGCTCGGCAAATGCCGTTTTATGGATCGCAGTGAGTTCGCAGATGGCTGCGAATACCTGAAAGGCAAGAAAATTGTCATTATCGGTTGTGGTTCACAGGGTCTTAACCAGGGCTTGAACCTGCGCGACTCTGGCTTAGATGTGTCTTACACACTCCGCGCTGAAGCCATTGCCGAGAAGCGTCAAAGCTGGAAAAACGCGACTGAGAATGGTTTTGCCGTTGGCACTTACGAAGAACTGATCCCCGCTGCTGACGTGGTGATGAACCTTACACCAGACAAGCAGCACACTCCTGTTGTTAACGCCGTTATGCCGTTAATGAAAGAAGGCGCTTGCTTAGATTACGCCCACGGCTTCAACTTGGTTGAAGAAGGCATGCAAATCCGTAAAGACATCACCGTTGTGATGATGTGCCCAAAATGCCCTGGCACTGAAGTGCGCGAAGAATATAAGCGCGGCTTTGGTGTTCCAACCCTGATCGCTGTTCACCGTGAAAACGACCCTAAAGGCGAAGGCATGGCAATTGCCAAGGCACTGGCCTCTGGTACTGGCGGCGACCGCGCCGGTGTTCTGGAATCTTCACCAATTGCTGAAGTTAAGTCTGACCTCATGGGCGAACAGACCATTCTTTGCGGCATGCTGCAAACTGGCGCCATTCTGTGCTTCGACAAAATGGTTGAGCAAGGCATCGACGCAGGCTACGCGTCTAAACTCATTCAGTACGGCTGGGAAACAGTCACCGAAGGCCTGAAGCACGGCGGCATCACCAATATGATGGATCGTCTTAGCAACCCTGCCAAAATCAAAGCCTTTGATTTGGCCGAAGAGCTGAAAGACATCATGCGCCCGCTGTACGAAAAGCACCAAGACGACATCATCAGCGGCCACTTCTCTAAGACCATGATGGAAGACTGGGCGAACGACGACAAAAACCTGCACGCTTGGCGCGCTGCCACCGCAGAAACAGCCTTTGAAAAGACCCCTGCCGGCGATGTTAAAATCAGCGAGCAAGAGTACTACGACCACGGTATTTTGCTGGTTGCTATGTGTAAAGCTGGTGTAGAACTCGCGTTTGAGTGCATGGTTGCTGCCGGTATGGAGCCAGAGTCTGCTTACTACGAATCGCTGCACGAAACGCCACTGATCGCTAACACCATTGCCCGTCGCAAGCTGTATGAAATGAACGTGGTTATTTCAGACACCGCTGAATACGGCTGCTACCTGTTCGATCACGCTTGTCGTCCACTGCTAGCAGACTTCATGAGCAAGGTGTCTACCGACATCATCGGTAAAGGCCTGAACACCAAAGACCTCGGTGTAGACAACCAAGAGCTGATCACCGTTAACGCGGCGATTCGCAACCACCCAGTTGAAGTTGTTGGCCGCAGACTGCGCGGTTACATGACTGCAATGAAGAAAATCGTTTAAAAAACGCATTTTCAGCACAGCGAAGGGGCCTCACAAGGGCCCCTTTTTTTATGCCTAATTTTGTTCAAAAATCGACCAATAGATATTGCCTAACAAATAGACTGCGAATATGATGCGCGCCCAGTGGCATCCTGCCACTTTCCGACCGGCCGGCGCGCCCCGCACGAGGTGGCAATATGCCATTTTGCAATTCAACAATCAGCGTTATCAACCTAGGTGACGCATTCCAAATACCAGAGCTTGAAAGTGCCGCCCTTGCGCCCTATGAGTTCACCCGCTATCGCGACGCCTATCATGTACCCACCGCGTCTGGCGAAGCTTGGCTGTTTCAATACGGTATAGTGGTATTTTGGGCCGTGTCTGACGACGACCAACAGCTACTCATAAAACGCGTGACACCTTATATTCTGCTGGAATCAACCAAACGCGGCCGCGAGCTATTTCAGTTCACCTTAAACGCCGAGCAGCTCAGCGTTCGCGGCGACCAAATATCGCTACCTGGCGACGACCATCTGCTTAGACTGGCGGTATCTCACGCACTGGCACAATCTACCCAGCTGATCGTGTTTGAAACCATGGTCTTGGACAATATCAAAGCCACCGCGCATATACCGGCTACCCTAGCAGAAAAGGGCAAAATTCCCCTGCGGCGCAAAGAACTGGCCAAAATTCGCGGCCGCCTGTTTGCGGCCAAAAGCGATATTATTTTGCATTATGGCTTGCTCGATACCCCAGAGTTTTTCTGGGAGCACCCAAACCTAGAATCAACCTATATGCAGCTTGCTCGCTACCTCGACATTAAGCCGCGGGTTGACGTCTTATCCCAAAAGCTGGGCACCATACACGAGCTTTTAGAAATACTGGCCGACGAGCAAAACCACAGTCACAGTGCTTTTCTCGAATGGATCGTCATCCTGCTGATTGGCTTTGAAGTTGTGATGGCGGCGTTTCACTAAGCTAATACTAGGTCACTGGCGCCCGGCTCCAAATGCCTATGATTGGCGTACCATGCGCACGCAGTATCGGCTCAATATCCCGATGCAGCGCGTGATAGCGATAGAAGGGAACCCGAGGAAATAGGTGGTGAACTGAGTGAATATTTTGGCCTAACCAAAACCATTCCAACGGACGCATCCACGGGGGCATAATGAGGCTACTCGTATTCTGGTAGCGCTCAGTATTGTCATACGGATAATGCGGCCGATACGCAAACCAATAAGCCGTAAAGAGACCGCCAAAGAAATACCCCACCAAAACAACAATAGAGATGCCAGGCTGATCAATAAGCAAGATAGCAAGTAGACGCCACCCCAGCGAGAAAGACAGTTCAGCACTGTAAACAACACGCTCTTTTAAATCGGCAGAGTGCCAATTATTTTCCGCGAAGAAACTATTCTGAGCATAGAAGAACTTTAGGGTCGTCAGCAATACACTAAAAGGCCCCTTACCCATCTCGCTAATCAAATAATCCGGGTCCTTTCCTTTAATGTTGGTATAACGGTGATGAGTAAAATGCTCGTGACGATGTGAGGCAAACGGAACACCGATAATGGGCGCAACCAGATAGCCACAAACATTGTTCAGCCACCGCATCCTCGACTTACTACCATGAATATTTCCGTGGACAGCTTCGTGCAAGGGCGTATACGCCATATAAGTTAGGACACTAACAAGCGGTGTAGCCAACCAAACGGCTATCACATCATTTGCAAAAAGCGCTATACATAGTACGAATAGACTACATACAAGAAATGTAAGCGCTATCGTCGGCCAAGCAACTTTACCCATATAACTTATCGCGGCACCTAAAGCCTTCTTATTTAAGTCCTTTAGCTCTTCCTGCATTGTCATTACCATGTAACAATTGAAAATTGAAAATTGAATTATTTAACAGTACTCAATGTACAGCGGCGCCTTTAAAAGTAACATGACACTTATGTCCTTTCGCGCGGTACTTATGGCCACAAATTAGCGCCACCCAACTCAGGCTTTTCACATGGGAAATACCCAGAGCACCCGTCGTCCCGTCGCTATAAGCAAAGTGATGATAAATTTTGCGAAAAATCACGGTGTAGATACGGAAACCTGCTTATTTGGGACCGACATTTCAGAGCACAGCCTTAACGACGGCGCGGTACTCATAGAGCGTGAACAGGAAATGCGGCTCATTGAAAACATCATGCTCGCACTACCCAATATACCCGCACTAGGCTTTAAAATTGGCCTTTGCTACAACATCGCCACTTTCGGGATTTGGGGTTTCTCATTGCGAACCTGTCGAACCCTCAGGGACGCCCTCAACACCGCACTGCGTTTTCTACCTTTAAGCACCGCTTATTGCGAGATTAACGCCTTTGAGGAAGGCGGCTATTTTGGTTTGCTCATGAACCCGCAGTCCATACCCAGCCATCTCCGCGAGTTCTTGTTAGAACGAGATATGGCCGCCAGCATCATAATCATCAAAGAACTTAGCCTAAATGAAATTCAGACTATGCAGACCGAGTTTACTACCTTGGATACAACAAACTCAGTCTACATAGAGTCGGTCTGCGGAGTTAAACCACTTTATCAAAGCAGGCGCAACGCCATCCGCGTTCCTATTAAATATATTGATAAACCACAGCCTACTTACGATGCCAACCTAGCGAGACTATTAAGCGATCAATGCGCAAGACAATTGCGCCAGCGACAAACTGGCGGAATTCGCGATAGCGTTAGGAATCAGATTTTAGGCGACTTAGGGCTAATGGCGTCGCTAGACGATGTTGCGTCGGCAATAAACCTATCTAGCCGCACACTCCGGCGCAAATTGGATAATGAAAGCACCAGCTTTCGAGCCCTAGTAGAGGAGGAGCGAAAACAAATGGCATCCCAACTTCTAATCAGTAGCGACATGAAAATAGATGAATTGGCTGCACATTTAGGCTACACCGACACAAGTAGTTTTACTCGTGCCTTTCGACGCTGGAGTGACTGCTCACCAAGGGATTACCGACTGTCTCATAACGCCAGGAAAATACCAAAAAACGAAGACTAGGAGCTGACTGTAACAAAGCTACCCCCATCGACCTTTGCTAGGAAGCTTTTAACTATTTCCATAACCTTTACTGGGTCTTCATGGTGCGGGACATGACCTACTCTGTCCATAATAACGGCCAGGGAGTGACCTGAAGCAGAGCCCGCAATGAAATTGGGAAACGCGACTGATCCGTATTCATCATTGTCACCATGAATTGCCAACACCGGACACTGCACCTCCTTTAGATGGCAACCCAGATTCCAACCTCTGAACTCAGGATCAAGCCAAGTTTCAGTCCACGCAGCCAAGACCCAGCGAGCTTTATTACCATGGTATTGGGTAAGTTTTCCCATATTGATCGGATTACTGAAGTACTGCTTCGCAGCTTCGATCCCGTTTATTGTTTGTTCTTCGATAAATGGCTGCGCAGACTCGGCAATAAGACTAGAGCAGAGCTTAACTCGGGAGTGAATAGCAGCAATTGCTATCGCCATACCACCGCCGACACTATGACCAAATGGAACCACCGCTTCCAGGCCTAGAGACGCACAAAGTGATGGGAAAACAATTTCCGCTTCTTCGTCAATGAATCTGCGCGATGGTCGTTCTACGCGTTCGCTGGACCTACCAAACCCCAGCCGGTCATAGGCGACAACTGTGCGACCAAGGCTAAGGGAAAGCTGAGCCGGAAACTCTCGCCACAGAGCTACACAGCCTAACGAATCATGCAACAGGACGATTGGAGGTGACGTTGGCGGTTCTACTGGATGCCAAATCCGGACATAAATACTTCCACCCGGAACATCAACATATTTTTCTTCTGATTTTCCGCGCCGCATAAATTATACCGCCTCTATTAGCATGAAGATGGAACGACAAGCATTGGAAAAGTAGCATTCAGCGTTATAAAGGAAAAATATCGCGATCATCCAGAATGCCTCATTGTCGGTTAATGAATAAAGTATCGCCTTCAAGGAAATACTGGCGCAGAAGTTTATCGCAATTGACGGCAACCTAGAAAGTCGGCGCTCGCTATAATTAAGAACATGAATAAACGAGGGTAAGCACTACAAAATAGACGATTATTTAACTATATATGTACTATAAACGTAAAATTATTTCATAAAAAGGCCCCCGAAGGGGCAAAGGCATCGTCAATTACTCAGCTATAAACGCCGAGAAAACCAGAATATTAACTCTAATAAATTTAATTTAAATACAGTACAAGGGAAAGCTAACACACATTGGCAGAAAGCTCCCCCGTATGACTAACACTACTCTAAACTACTTCGATGTAAGTTTAACCATCATCTTCGAATAGCCTTTTACAAAGTTAGACTGCACATACCCGGGCTCGCCAACCACTTCGATTTTATCGAATCTCGCTAACAATTCTTCCCACAGTATACGTAACTGCAACTCAGCAAGACGATTACCCATACAGCGATGCACGCCAAAGCCAAAGGAAAGGTGGTTACGTGCGCCTTTACGATCCACGATAAACTCATCAGGCCGCTCAATCGCGCGCTCGTCTCTGTTGCCAGAGGCATACCACATTACGACCTTGTCACCCTTTTTGATGGTTTTGCCATTTAGCTCTACATCCTGCTTCGCGATACGGCGCATATACGCCAGCGGCGTTTGCCAGCGGATAATTTCTGACACCATGTTCGGAATCAAGCTAGGATCGTTCTTCAGCTTAGTAAACTCGTCAGGGAAGCGATTCAAGGCAAGAACACCACCTGACATCGAGTTACGGGTGGTGTCATTACCACCAACAATTAAGAGAACTAAATTACCAAGGAACTCCATCGGCTTATTAATCAGATCCTTAGTATCTGGATTATTCTGTAACATACCGATCAGATCAAAACCTACTTCGCCACCAGCAGCAATTTTTTCCTCTTTGACGCGCCAAAGTTGGGAAAAATGTTTGGCCATATCCCTCATCCCCTCGAACAGCTCGTCTGTATTGGTCGAGCCGCCAGTCATCTCGGCACCGCCGCCCGCCAAATCTGACCAATAAACAAGTTTTCGACGCTCCTCGTAAGGGAAGTCCAGCAGTGTTGCTAGCATTCTGGCAGTCAGTTCGATAGAGACATCCTCTACCCAGTCAAACGGCGTATCTAGCGGCAGCTGATCAAGGACCTCTTGAGTACGACTGCGAATCAGGCTCTCCATTTCTTTGAGATTCTTCGGTGCCACAACACCCTGCACAGCTTGACGCTGCACATCGTGCTTAGGTGGATCCATGGCGATAAACATCTCAAGTGCGAGCTCTTTCGGCGTAGCGCCAATAATGATAAACGGTTCGGCAGAAAAGAGGTCGTGATGTTTATCTACGTAGACAATGTCTTCATAGCGCGTAATTGACCAGAACGGACCGAATGGACTTTTTTTCTGATAATGAACGGGGCATTCATCGCGCAACCGCTTGAAATACGACTCCCAACGATTTTGCTTAAACAGAAATGGATTACTAACGTCAATATCGTCGATCGCCAGCGTTGACACTTCAGGAACAGGTGCTTCTACAAACTCCGGGAATTTAGTGTACATACCTAGCTTATTTTTAGCCTTGTACAGCATATGACCGGCTTTAATTTGTAAGTGCATCGGGACGCTTGCGGCGCCCTTTTCAGCAACCAAATCAACAATTTTCATAGCCTTTCCACCTTTTCGCATTATTCGTTGAGTATTATTCTTGTACTTTTTTACATCTGAAATTCAGGCAAGCGAGCAACCATGCCATCCATCCCGTCAGTGGTGATAATCTGGCAAGCAAGCCTGGAGGTTTCACTACGCTCGGGAGTCAGATCTAACATTTGTAATTCATCCTCGGTCGCGCCGCCGGTAATATTGACAGCACCACCTTCAATAATTACATGACAGGTACCGCAGGCGCACACGCCACCGCAATCAGCGTCAATACCTGGAATTCCATTATCCAAGGCAATTTGCATCAAGGACTTACCGGCCTCAAAATCTACTATGTGTTCAGTGCCATTGTGCTCAATAAAAGTAATACTTCCCATAGCGCTCTCCTTCGCAAAGCTGTTTGGCCGCATTAACTACTTGTACCCCAACCTTTTCGCACAAGCAGAAAATGCCCCAGGCAATATTTACGACTTAAATTTTATTAAATAATGTGACCATAAAATAATTATTTATAACGAAATTGCTCATTAAAATTTATAGGTCGCATCCATACCAAAGGTGCGTGGCGGACCAGCCTGGAAATAATCGAAGCCAAATCCTGCCTGTAAATTAATAGCGTAGCCGTCATATTCTTCCTGCGCTAAGTTCTTAGCCCACAGGGAAACAGAATAATCTTCATTGACGCCGCGCCAAGTTAGTCGTGTATTTACTAGCGCATACGCATCTTGCTTAATATTTTCATAGCCGCCAACATCGTTATACGCGCTATACCACTGCTTATCCTGATAATTGGCATTCACGTTCCAACTTAGATAGCCGCGGTCACCGCTATAGATTTCGTAGTCGATAGAGATATTGGCGCTAATTTTTGGCGCAGAGATAAGCTCATTGCCCGAGAGATCGACCGTATCATTGGGGTTATTAAGCGTTTGCGTATCCGACAATTCGAGCTCGGTATACTCTGTTTCAAGATAGCCAATCCCCATCATCAACATTAACTTTTCAGTTGCCGCAAACATAATTTCAGCTTCTAAACCGGCGATCGTTGAGCCACCGGCATTCTCTAAGAAATTAGATACACCTACGACGTTGATAAACTGCTGGTCTTTATAGTCGTATAAAAACGCAGCGGCATTCACCCTGGCTCGCTGATCATAAAAGTCTGATTTAAAGCCGATTTCATAGGCATCTATATATTCAGGTCTCGCGTAGGCATCTTCAAAATCGCGTTCGCGATAATACACGCCGCCGTTAAAGTTTCCTGAGCGAAAGCCCTTGCTGTAACTCAGATACATCATAAAGTCATCGCTGAAGCGATAATCAAAGCCGAGCTTGCCGGTGAACTCCTGCTCCTTTGCCGACAATGGTTTAGACGATTCAGTGGTATAAGGTCCGTGGGTATACCCCACTTGCCCAGTAGCGAGAAGATCCTCTAGCGTTACCTGCCCACTCAGTAAATTTTCAAGAAGCACATCCACCTCAACAATCCCCGCGTTACCCGCAAGATTAAGAGGTACAAAGGGCTCGTCAAATTGAGTGGTATTGCCTGGCACATAAGTGCCGCGCGGACTGCCGTCGTAGCCTTCTCTAGAGATATTCAAATAGGTGAGATCGATTTCATCGACGGTGTAACGAATACCAAAATCGATGCCGAAATTGGCAGTGACATCGAAGCGAAGCTGCGTATAGGCCGCGTAACTCGTCTTATCAGTAATCATTTTCTGGTCAATTTGGCCAAAATCAAGCAAATATGGATAGAAGCCGGTCGCGCCGGGATACGTTACCGCAACCCGAAGATCAGGGGGCGTCTCATAAATGGCATACTCATTGTGCATATCCATTTCTTCTACGGCGTAATATATGCCGCCGATGAAATTAAACATGCCGTCATAGTTGCTAGAAATTCGTAAATCCTGGCTATAGGCATCGGTATCTACTGCCCAGCGTATTTCAAGCAAGCCTTCAGGTGATCCGTCGGTATTCTGCTTCTGAGCGTAGTCTGAAATACTGATGGAGGTAATACTGGTAAAAGTATGACTGTCACCAACAAACTCCAATTTGTTGACCAACATATCGGAATTAACGACCAGTGGACCAGTAAAGTTATCTTCCACTTCATGGTGACCTAGGTTTTGCGATGAGGCCGAATAGCCAGTATTGTCGATAAAACCGCTGCTATCATCACCTTGCGCCAAACCACCAGTAGCAATACCGCCTACACCAAGCACACCGTCTCCGCCGCTGAGATTTCCGCGCGGCTCATTTCTGGAGGCGTTAGCTAAAGAATCATTCTGGCCGTGTGTTAACTTAAGCACGTTACTCATATTTTCAGTTATCTGCCAATTTAGCGTTAAACGCAAAGCCTGAAAATCAATAGAGGATAAATTTGGACCGCCTAACCGATTCTCTGTATAACCACTATTTCGGGAGAAGGAATATGCAAGGCGAGCAGCCAAGGTCTCATCGATCAGCGTACCTTCAACACCCAAATCACCGACCCTAGAGTCATAATTGCCAGCCCCGAGCTTAGCGTTTACATGTAAACCGTCATCAATCATCGGCGTTCTAGTAATGATATTAATTGCACCGCCGGTGGTGTTCTTCCCATAGAGGGTGCCTTGTGGTCCGCGCAAAACTTCGAGACGGTCGACGTCGAAAAAGTTCATACCATGAGTATAGACCGCACCCATATATGACTCGTCGGAATAGACACCAATTGGGCTAGCCTGATTAGAGCTGTAGTCAGACATACTGACTCCGCGAATAGCGAAGATCGGTTGTACTTCACCAAAAGGCCCGCTAACCTGCATATTCGGTACTTGTGCAGAAATATCATTTGCACTCGCGAAACCGAATTTTTCTAACGAATCAGAAGTCATACCGGTAATCGCAACAGGAGTATCCTGCGTACTCTCCGAGCGCTTCTGCCCCGTAACAATCACTTCCTCGAGCATTGGCGCGGCCAACGAAGTCATTGGTATATAACTTAGACTAGCTAAAGATGCACCTAACGTGATCTTTTTTAAGTAACTCTGAGATATGCGCATTTAATTATTATCCCCTCTAACACTATCGATTAAGTGCACATAATCCACCAAAAGCAATCTCACGTCTTTTCCGATGCGGACAACTTTTTGGCAAATTAGGACAGCCGCATTGGCAATGCTCAAATGACAAAAAAACGTCCTAAAAAGCCAATACCAATCAACACTAAACATCAATAATCAGTTCAAACAAATAAACAAATAAACAAATAAACAAATAAACAAATAAACAAATAAATAAAACATTTATATCCATACAGACCAACATCAAGGACATTAAATGAACAACGCCCATGAATTACCGCTTTATCATCACATCATTAACGGCGATATAGTAAAGCCAAACTCTGGTCACTATATTGACGTGCATTGTCCTGCCACAGGCAATCTAATAGCGAAAACCGCCGATGGCGATGCGACCGACGTAGACCTCGCGGTAAACGCAGCCAGCCGTGCATTGAAAAGTACAGAGTGGCTAAATATTAGCGTGACCGCGCGCTCCAAGCTGCTGTATCAAATCGGCAATACGGTATTAGCGAATGCCCAGGAACTCTCTATTTTGGAGGTTCAAGCATCTGGCGGTACGATCAAGCGCGTCATGGGTTTAGATATCTTGGCCATTGCAGATTTATTTTTCACTCTCGCCGAATCCATCAAGAGCTATCCATTTATCGAAAACCTTCCACCAAAAATTTTGCCAGAACAAGTTCATACCATGGTGGTAAAAGAACCTGTTGGCGTCTGCGGCATTATTACTGCGTGGAACTTTCCGCTCCTTTTGCTTTCCTGGAAAATCGCCCCGGCTTTGGCCGCGGGTAACACCGTAGTCGTAAAAGCATCGGAATTAACACCAACATCGACATTTCGTTTAATTGAGTTAATAAATCAATTTTTACCGGCAGGTGTGTTGAATCTAGTAAGTGGTACAGGCATAAACGTGGGTGACGCGCTGGTCAAACACCCCAAAGTAAATAAAATATCTTTCACAGGCTCCACTCAAACAGGTAGAAACATTCAAGTTGCAGCAGCCGCCACGCTAAAGCGAGTCACCCTTGAGCTCGGTGGTAAAGGGGCAGCTATCGTAATGCCTGACGCCAATATCGACTTGGTCGCACATGGCGCACTGTTCGGCATCATGATGAACTCTGGGCAGGCGTGTGAATCAGCTAGTCGACTAATTGTCCATGTCGATATTCACGATGAACTCATCGCCAAAATGAAGACCCTAGCCGAGAAAATAGTTGTCGGCAATCCACTCGACCCTGCAACTGGCATGGGCCCTATTGTTTCCGAGCAACAGTTTAATCGAATTGAAGCCTATCTTAGGTCAGCGCAAGAGCAAGGCGCCCACATCATTACCGGAGGAAAGCGCAAGATTGTCGCGGGCTTCGAAAATGGCTATTTCCTTGAGCCAACTATTCTCAGCAATTGCCAGAACGACATGAAACACGCCTGTGAAGAAATCTTCGGGCCAGTAGTGTCGATCATAAAATTTACCGAGCTCGACGAAGCCATAAACATCGCAAACGATTCAATATACGGGCTATCGGCCGGCATCTGGACAGAGGACGTTGTTGCCGCCCAAGCCATTGCCCGGCAACTCGAGGCAGGCTCAGTTTGGATAAATGACTGGCACATGATGCGGACCGACGCACCATTTGGCGGCATGAAGCAAAGCGGCTATGGCCGGGAAATGAGTCACAACAGCCTGAACTCGTATACCGAACTGAAGTCCATTTCGACAGCGTTTGAACGCGACCCTAGGAAAAAATCAACTTACCACTTGGTCCATACATTTTAAGGTCGGCGACCCAGCTAATTGAACGCTAATTATTAATAGGATACCAGCATGTCTAGCTCACATTACTATCAGTACAATATGCGCAGCACGATTCATTGCGCCGCAGGCTCCGTTATTCGCATTCCAGCACTATTTGAAGGCATGGGTGCCAAAAGAGTTGTGCTATTTAGCGATATTGGCCTCGAACAGGCCGGCATTGTAGACCAAATAAAAGCAGTATTCGCCAGCTGCTCTAGCAATAAAGCCGTGCTAGTAGGCGTTTATACCGGCATAAGCCAAGACGCAGCCTGCCAATCCGTAAACGCTGCAACTGCTTATGCTAGGTCCGTGGCGGCCGATGCCATTCTGGCAGTGGGTGGCGGCAGTGTTCTAGATGCCTCAAAAGGCGTCAAATACTCCCTTCAACACGGGGCAACAGATATCGCCGACTTACTTCAAAGCGGGATTAAAATTGATGCATGGCCAAGCTGCCAGCACTCGGGGATCCCTCATATCGGCGTCCCTACCACTGCAGGCACAGGGGCAGAGGTTTCACCAGTAGCGGTGTTCTACAATGAAGCCTTAGGCATTAAAACCAACCTTGTCGCGCCTTTTCTAGAGCCCGACATGGCGGTACTAGACGGGAATCTGTGCTTAGGACTACCGGACTTCCTCACCGCTGCAACAGGAATGGATGCTCTAACACACGCACTGGAGGCTGTCGCCTCGCCAACTGCGAATGCCATGACAGATGCTCACGCATTTCATGCCGCACAAATGATTGTCGAAAATTTGCCCAAGGTGATCGATAATGGCAAGGACGTTGTCGCGCGCTCAAATATGTTACAAGCGAGCAGCCTAGCAATCGACGCCTTCGGCGGTAGCCTAAACGCAATCCCCATTCACAACTGCGCCCACGCATTCGGCGGCATGTTCCACATCCCCCACGGCGACGCCAATGCCGCGCTCCTTCCCGTCGTGATGGAAGCTTGTCCTGAATTTTATGCAGGCAAAGGGCAGCGGCTCGCCAAAGCACTCAATCTTTCTCAAAATGGTAGTGACCAAGAACTATTGGGCAATTGCATTAAATTCTTAATAGACTTCCAACAGCGCATAGGTTGTACAACCAACTTTAAACGCTGGGAGGTCAACCAAGATAAGCAAGATGCTATTTACCATGCGATTGCATCTGACCCTGCCGCAATGTTTTACAATATACCCCCTGCAGCGATGGCTAAAATTGTTCAAGCGGTATGCTGAAGGGGATTAATTAATAAAGCGTAATACGGGATGTATTAGCTTTCCCTGAGCATGGATGCTCGTAAAAACTTGTAACTTTCGATACCGGAGAAAATAATGTTAAATAAACTACTTCCGTACTCCACTTTAGCCGCAGTGCTACTTACCGCACCATCATTTGTAAGCGCCCAAAGCTTAGGTCCGCTTCAGGGTATTACCGACACATTGGGGAGCCTGAGCGGGGGATTAGTGGTGACGCTAGTTGACCCACTCCAAGCAACCACCGCAGCCATGGGGTTAAATTCGTCACCGCTATTTAATGTACTGCCAAGTAATCCATTACTAATCACGTATGATGTTCTATTAAAAGGGCCGGAAAATACTATCGTTATCAGCGATCTACTACAGGGCAACCTAATCATAAATAACGTTCTCTCCGGATTACCTGGTGGCGATGTAATACAGGCGACTTACAGTGAAAATTTAAAGCCATTTATTCCAACCCTTCCCCTAATCGATGGGCTGATTAATTCACAACTTTAAAACACCTTTCACCGCTCGCCCTTAAATGCGGGCGAGTGTTCCCGCGCTATATTTAGTTCGTCATACAGTAGCCCCCCGAAACCAATATAAACAAACAGCACCAAAGCAGCCGTGCAGACAATGGGTAGCTCCCCCGCCTACACCGAAGTGCCACTCATTCCCTGAGTAGGAAACTCTGCATATTCTTGCTATGCTCCGAGCAGATCAAAAACGTACCCACAACGATAACAATACCTATATACCTGTGAGACTCAATGACTGCACGCGTACGGGCCAGCTGCCTAAATAATTTTGTATCCCTAATTGAGGAGCTACAAGGTAATGCTGAGGATTTATGCCTCAAAGCAGGTATAGATTACAGTCAACTAGATCAGGAAGACTATTTTTTCCCATATCAAAGCTTTATCGACCTACTTGAGTTAAGTGCCACAAGCCTAAATCTACCCAATATTGGCTTACAACTTGCTATGCGACAGGATCACTCTATTCTTGGTCCAGTTGCTTTTTTAGCACTATCTGCGCACGATGTCAGGTCAGCATTAACAAGTGTAGGAAAATTTCTGTACCATTTCACCCCCGCCATTTCACTCACATTGAGAGAGAGTGAGGACCAGCCAAGCTATGCCTGCTTAGAGCTCGTCAACGCCAATAACAGCCGCCAGGCAGTAGAGCACGCTGTCGCTTGCACACTTCACATTATTCACCTGCTTACCGAAGGAAAATTTAAAGCGCGGGCCGTTCATTTCCGCCATTCAAAAATTGGTCCCGAAAAGCATTATCAAAGCGCGTTCAATTGCCCAACGGTATTTAATCAAAAATATGATTCAATAGAGCTCGACACCGACTTTTTAGATATCGAATTGAGCTCCCACAACCCTCAGCTTCACGGTTTGGTATCCAGCTACCTCTCGATGGTAGAAATAGATTCCAACTCCACAAGTAAACCGAATTTATCGACCAGCAAGCAAGCTCGTCATTTAATTCAAAAACTGCTACCGACCGGCCAACTGTCACGCCCCGTAATTGCAGAAAACATGAAACTTCATGAACGTGCCCTGCACCGAAAATTGCAATCTGAAGGGTATACCTTTGAAGCACTTGTTGACGAAGTTAGGATTACTGAAGCTAAAAAACTTCTTGCGCACGACGCCATACCCATGTCACAAATAGCGGGTTTATTGGGGTACAACGAACAAAGCTCATTTAATAGAGCGTTTAAACGCTGGTTTAATATGACGCCAAAACAATATTTGCAAAGCAAACCTTAGGCTAAATTAAAGTTTCACTCTTTAACCAAAAACTGCGCCCTAGCCATTGCTATAGGCGCAGCTTCATCTTCCTGCCACGCACTTATACTCACGTTAATCATTCGCCTACCGAGATAGACCAACTTGCAGCGCGAATGTGTAGCCACATACTTGCCTGCACGCACATAGTCCACCGCGAAATCGACCACCTTGGGAAATTTTTCACTGTTGCTATGCCGCAAGACATACATCATTGCCGACAACTCCATAAAACCAGCAATTGCCCCACCATGTAACGCTGGCAGTGTCGGGTTGCCGATATTGCTCTTTTTGGTCGGTAACAAAAAGCAATCGTTCTCCCCTCCCACTTGTATACCAAGCGTTTGCGCATAAGGAACTCGGTTAATAAGTTGATGCAATTCCAAATCATTCATTGTCGCTACCACGGGACTTCTGCCCTGATTGTTTCAATTTTTGCGCTGCACGAAACTCACGACGCATATCGGTAAACAACGCGAGCTCCATTCGGAAGAAATTACCAACAGCGGATGCAATTGGCTTCTCGCGATCACCATGATGGGCAAGAGCTCGCGCAAAAATCACACTCTCAGTGACGCGATAAACCTCCGCGTCGGCATACACCGTTTGGCCAGGGGTCGCCGCGCGCATATAATCGATACGTAAATCGATGGTTGGCGTCATCGCCAAATCTACTAATACCGTCGCGGCGGCAAAGCCACAGCAAGTATCCAATAAGGCGGTGATTGCGCCGCCATGAATAACGCCCGTATCCGGGTCACCAATCAATGTGTCGCTGTAGGACATAGACATGCCAACCCGATGACGCTCAACATATTCTGGGCGAATGCCTAAGGTCGTAAAATGATCGCCTTCATTGGCCGTTAAAACGGTATCAACGAAACGAAGTAGCTCTTCAAAATCCAATGCCATTATTTATCCCGAAATAGCTATTCGACCGAGTATAAACGGCCGCAGCCCAGCATTTTACCAAGTTAACGTCTAAAAGGGTGAAAACACCATAAGACAAAAAAAGCCGCCACCGAAAATCGGTAGCGGCTTGGCGCCTCGCGCTATGTGAGCTTAGTGAACTTGGGCTTCACCCGCTCCCTGTGGGTAGCGAATACTCTCTACCATATCCTGTACATCTTGCGGTGGCGGCGGTGTTAAATGGCACACCACAGCGGCCACTGCAAAGTTAACAATCATGCCTAAGGTACCAATCCCTTCTGGCGACACCCCAAACCACCAATTCTCAGGCACGCTGGCCGCAGGATTGATAAATTTGAAATACACAATATAGGTAGCAGTAAACAAGAGACCACTAACCATGCCCGTTATCGCACCGTATTTATTCATGCGTTTGTAAAAGATACCGAGGATGATGGCAGGGAAAAAGCTCGATGCCGCCAAGCCAAAGGCAAAGGCCACCACTTGGGCGACAAAGCCCGGCGGATTTATCCCCAGATAGCCAGCGATACACACCGCCACCGCTGCCGCACTACGTGCATAACGAAGCTCCATTTTGTCCGATATATTCGGCATCAGATTTCGCTTCAGCAAATCGTGGGAGATCGATGTTGAGATAACCAGTAGCAAACCTGCCGAGGTAGACAAGGCTGCAGCAACGCCACCCGCGGCAACTAGGGCAATCACCCATGCAGGAAGATCGGCAATCTCGGGGTTGGCCAAGACCATAATATCCCGATCAATATGCATCTCGTTGCGCTCGTCGCCGGAGTAGAACATACGGCCATCTTCGTTTTTATCTTCCCAGCCGATTAAGCCGGTTTTCTCCCAGTTGGTCACCCACGTCGGCGCTTCACTGTACTCAGTACCCTGACTATCGGCACCGTTAATGGTGTTGATCATATTCAGCCGTGCAAAACCGGCAACCGCGGGTGCTGTGGTGTAAAGCACCGCAATAAAGATCAACGCCCAGCCCGCAGACTTACGCGCGTCTTTCACCTTAGGTACGGTAAAGAAGCGCACAATCACGTGAGGCAAACCCGCCGTACCCACCATCAATGCTGCAGTGATAAACAGCACATCAATCGTCGACTTCGTCCCACTGGTGTAGGCGGCAAACCCGAGTTCAGCCGACAAGCCATCGAGCTTGTCGAGCAGATGCACCCCCGAACCATCGGCCAAGGTCGCGCCGAAGCCAAACTGGGGAATAACATGACCCGTAATCATGATCGAGATAAAGATTGCCGGCACCAAATAGGCCATCATCAACACGCAGTATTGCGCGACCTGGGTATAGGTGATGCCCTTCATGCCGCCGAGTACGGCGTAGAAAAACACAATCGCCATACCGAGCAATACACCAGTCGTTATATCAACTTCAAGAAAGCGGCTAAACACTACACCTACACCGCGCATCTGTCCCGCCACATAGGTGAAGGACACAAAGATCGCGCAGATTACCGCTACCGTTCTGGCAGTTTGAGAATAGTAGCGATCACCGATAAAGTCCGGCACGGTAAACTTACCAAACTTACGCAAGTAAGGTGCTAAACAAAGTGCCAACAAGACATAGCCACCCGTCCAGCCCATTAAATAAACGGCGCCGTCGTAGCCCATAAACGAAATAAGGCCGGCCATTGAGATAAACGAGGCCGCGCTCATCCAGTCTGCCGCAGTCGCCATGCCGTTAACAATCGGGTGAACACCGCCCCCGGCCACGTAAAATTCTTTGGTGGTACCGGCCCGACAGTAAATCGCTATGGCGATATACAATACAAAACTCAAACCAACAATTAAAAACGTCCAGATTCTAATATCCATCATTCACCCCTAGTCTTCTTGGACATCGTATTTTTCGTCGAGGCGATTCATTTTGTATACATACACAAAAATCAGTACCACAAAGGTGTATATCGAGCCCTGCTGAGCAAACCAAAACCCCAGCTTAAAACCAAAAAACTGGATTTGGTTAAGCGCATCAACAAACACAATTCCAAAGCCAAACGACACTAGCGCCCATACAAAGAGCAAGCTGAGTAAGAGCTTCACGTTTTCTCGCCAATAGGCTTTCGCCAGTTCTTTCGAATGAAATGCCATTATTGTGTTCTCCTGTTTTATTTCGTCTTATAGCCAAAGCATTGCAGTTAATTCGCTCACTCACCATTCGACCTTAGTCGAGCAGCCGTTAAAACGTGTATTTCGCACTAAATTGTAGACGATCAACATCGCCGCTATCGTCACTATTCACCGGTCGCTCGTTATTTTTAGTCGCGCGAATATATTCAACGCCAAAATTGAGCGCTGCGATTGGCGCGTAAATGAGATTGGCGTGGGCACTTTGATAAGAGGCCGCCGTAGTGGCTGCAACCGTATTGGGGTTATCGGCAGAGCTGGCCGACAACACCAAACTACTACGCCATTTTGGCGCCCAAAAATGCCGGTAGGCAATATAGCCTCCCACGGTATCAATTAAGTCGATATCGCCATTGTCGGCAATAACGCCGTCCCGATAAGCTTGCAAACCAAGATAACGCCCTAGGGCATTACCGGCATTGATCTGCAGCCGAACATCATCTGCGCCGAATTGCCAAATACCTGCAAAGCTCAAGCCGTAACCATACACACTGTCGTCACCGCGTATCGCCTGTGCCTGACTGTTAGTAAAATTTTGCTTATAGGCAAGCTCCCGTAGCAACGCCGCAAAGCTATAACTAAAATCACCTGACTTTGCGTTATAGCGTAGCACCGTATCGGGCAGGGCATTATTATCGTAAGCGCTAGCTCCTGCGGCAGAGCCATCTTCACCGTATAAGCCACTCGAGGGGTTTTCCACTGCCAGCATCAGCGAACTTGTCGCACTCAGCGCACCGGTCCAGCGCAATTGCGCCTGACGCTCAAACAAGGTACCCACGGGGCCAACAAAGTCGAGGATATCGGGTAAGCTGCCCACATTAAAAAACGTGCTCCACGTCTGACCAGCCAGTATTGAACTGTCGGCATCGTACTGCCAGTTTAAATACGCATGTCGAATACGCGACGCGGCGGAGTTGCTGATACGCTCATCGCCAATTTGATTCACGCCAAAATCCATCTCAATATAACTGCCCACGGTGCCAAGCTCGGTAGCAGTAGTGGTTTTAAACCAAATGCGGGAATGCTTGGCATGCATATCAAGATGAGGATCGCCAGACTCACCTCCCACCGGAATCACGGAGGCGACGAGAAAATCGTCTCCCACCCCCGCCAAGGCCCGCTCGCCATCGCTATATTGGCTGGCAATGACATCCAGTTTTATATACCCGCCGAAGGCATATTCAGTAGCGCCTTTAACTTGCTGTGTCTTGGATGCTGCGTCTTTTTCAGCAAGTACTTTCTCTAAACCTGCAACTCGCTGCTCTAGCGTCTCTAAATACGGTGTCGCGGAAGCCGCAGCGTCTGCAACAACCGGCAGGGGTAGCACGGCAAAAGCCAAGCACGCAATCAAGCTTGACGGCGACGCTTGGCCAGTCAAGTTAGCTAGAGTCCATTTTTTATTCATTATCATAGTGAGCCCTCTCGTATCGGAAATGACACGAAATTTATAGGCTCTCGGATACCCAAGGGGTATTAGCCTTTAGTCATGCCTAGACCAAAGTCTAAGCATGACTCCATTCGCCGTGACCCCAGACCCTAGACCCTAGACCAAGGTCTAATTTTAGCGGCGCGTTATTACTGAGATAGTGGGGCTATTCCTACGGGTCTTTGCCCTGCAATGCGGGGCATTTTTCTATACACTGTGCCACAGTAATTAAATAAAAAAGGCATCAGATGGACACACTGCGATTTATCATTGCCGACGATCACCCCTTGTTTCGCGCGGCACTTAAAGCAAGCCTCAGCATTAGTTTTGAGAACTGCCTTGTTGTTGAAGTAGCATCTATTGCAGAGTTACAAAGTGTTTTAGCGACTGACACGAATAGCGATCTAATCTTACTCGATTTACATATGCCAGACGCGCAGGGCTTTAGCGGTCTCATACACCTGCAAGCCCACTATCCTGAAATCCCCGTATTGGTAGTCTCGGCCAGCGAGAGCCCTGAGGTCATGTGCCGTGCCATTGACCACGGCGCCGCCGGTTTTTTGCCCAAAAGCAGTCAAGCAGAAACAATCAGCCTCGCTATTAAAGCCGTGCTTAGTGGCGACCGCTGGCTACCTGAAGGGATTCAATTTCAAACTGGGCAAAATAGCAAAGAGCAAAAAATGGCCAGCGATATTGCCAGTCTCACACCTCAGCAATTTCGCGTAGCCAGCCTGTTAGTACAAGGCCTGCTCAACAAGCAAATTGCCTATGAACTCGACATCACCGAAGCGACCATAAAAGCCCACGTCACTGAAATTTTTCGCAAGCTCGGCGTTCATTCCCGCACCCAAGCGGCGCTGGCATTCAGCCAATTAGATGTCAGCCCGCCAGACCTTCCCTAAACGAGCTATGCGCGCAATACCAGTTGCCGAATTAGCCCACGCAGTGCCGCAGGCTTTACTGGTTTCGCCAAAAACTGATAGCCACTATCCTCCACTTGGCCACGTATTTCTGCACTGTTATCTGCGCTGATCACCACCGCGGGCAAACGGGTATGCCAGTGATAATTCAGTGCCTGCAACAGCTCTAAGCCGGTTTCACCGCCATCCAAATGAAAGTCCGCCAAAACAATATCCGGCGCCGTATCTAAGCGCCACTGCGCCAAGACTTCACCGAGATTAGCGCCGGTATACACCTTGCACCCCCACTGACTGAGCAAGGCATGCATACCCGCGCGAATAGCGACCTCATTGTCGATACACAGCACACTGATTCCCGCCAATTCCGATTGCAAACGAGGAGTATCAGCAATAAATCGGCGCTCCTGCCGCTGACCCAGTGGCACTCGGATAGCAAAGACACTACCGCGGCCTTCAATGGAATGCAGCGACACTTCATGGCCCAGCAGGCGACTAATTCGTTGCACAATAGAAAGCCCGAGACCAAGGCCCTTTTCAGCATCATTGTGATCAAGCCGCTGACCGCGTTCAAACTCATCAAACACCCGCTGCTGATCGAGCGGCGATATACCTGGCCCGGTATCCCATACCTGAATTAAGACGCTATCGCCTCGACGCCGGCAGGCCAGTAAAACGCCACCTGCCCGGGTGTAACGCAAGGCATTAGAAAGGAAGTTTTGTATCACCCGTCGCAATAACTGTTGATCGCTATACACCCAAAAATCGCAGGGGCGAACCTTCAAGGTAAGGCCATTTTGTTCAGCAAGCAAAGAACACTCACGCGTCAAAGGTTCCAGTAAATCTCTCAGACAGAAGTCTCGGCGATCAAGCTGAATATTACCCGAGTCCAAACGTGCAATTTCCCGCAACGAGGTAATCAAATTTTCCGCACCGCTTAATGAGGCATCAATGTGCCCAACCTCGGTGGCAAAATCACTTCCTTGGGTGCGATGTGAAAGTGCGGCGGTAAATAAACGTGCCGCGCTTATTGGTTGTAGTAAGTCATGACTGGCTGCCGCCAAGAATCGACTCTTGCTGGCGTAAACAGTATTCAGCTCACGCTCTATTTTCGCCCGCGCTTGGTTCTCCGTCGCCAGTGATTCATTCGCCGCTTCCAACGCCGAGGTCCGCTCAATAACGCGTCGCTCCAACTGGTTCTTCACGCCATCTAGCTCATTGAACATACGCCGGTATTCGCTGATATCTGTATAGGTTGTCACATAGCCGCCCCGCGCCATTGGCGTACCACAAATTTCGACAACCAAGCCATTAGGGAGAGACCGCTCAATGCGATAGGGCTTTCCACTGCTTAATAAAGCTAAGCGGCGCTCAATTGCCCCATCCACATCAGTATCCGCATTATGCAAATACCCTCGTTCAGCATTGAACTGGTAAACCTTGGCGATAGGACAGCCGACATACAACAGGCGTTCGGGAAAACTAAATAGTTCGATATAGCGGCTATTCCATGCCACCAGATCTAAATTGGCATCCACAACGCTAACACCCTGAGGTATGGTCTCTAAGGTGATTTGCAATAAATCCTGACCAAACTGCAACTGCTTAGATGTGTCGCCGATCAACAGCACAAACTCATCAAGCTGTAATGGCTTTTTACGCCGCAATAAATCTAAAGTGCGATGTGCTGAGACCGCTCCGACAATGGCAGCTAATGCCGCCTCTACATCCTTAACAACAAAACGCGGCACCCTGTCGTTAGCCAGCAACCGCTGGCCTATCCTTTGTTCGAAACGCTGCCAGAGTTGCCTGCTTCTATCCGCGCCCAAAAGTGGCGTCAACATTCCCTGCAACTGCCAGCTTTCAATTTTGGTGAGCTCAAAATCGGCTTTTTGATATCCCCTCACTAAACGCAGCTGGGTAAAGGCGCGCGCTTGTCGCAACTCAATCGCTTTAAACCGGCTCACTGCAGACACCACCACTAAGCTCGCACAATTAAGCAATAGACTCCAAAATACCCCATGACTTAAGGGATCTGGAAATTGTAAACCGAGCAGTGCCTCTGGCCGCAACCACGACCAGCCAAACGGACCATCACTGAGCAAGGGATGCCCAAGGCCCAGCAAAGCAGGTAGTAATAGGCAGTAAAACCAAATTGCACCACCAGCAAACAAACCGGCAATAACCCCCCGAGAGTGCGCTCTAGGCCAATACAACGCCGCAATAATTGATGGCATTAATTGCGCAGCCGCAGCAAAAGACAGCAAGCCCAGAGACGCCAAACCACCGCGACCACTTAACTGCTGCTCCAATAACCAGGCTGCCAGCAACAATGCCGCTATCGCGCCACGTCTCACCTGCTGCAACCAGCGGGCGTTAATACTGTGAGCACGGTTGAAGAACTGCCAGAGCGGCACCATCCACTCGTTACAGACCATCACCGACAAGGTCACACAGGCAACAATAACCATACCGGTAGCCGCCGATAAACCACCGAGCAAAGCCACTACCGCTAAGGTATTACTGCCAGCCGCCATAGGTGCAGACACCACCAACATATCTGGACTAAGTGGCGCGCCACTCCCGAGAAGGGACTGCCCCAAAATCGCAACTGGTGCAATAAGCGCACAGAACAACGCTAGGTAGATTGGAAATATCCAACGCGCGGCGCGCATATCTCGACGGCTGTGATTCTCTACCACCATAACGTGAAACTGCCGAGGCAGGCAGACTATCGCGGCCGCCGCTATCACCAGCTGAGTTATGAAATTGACTGGGGCAGGTAAACTGGCCAGCTTCCCGTATTCAATTTCGAGCCCATTACTCCCCGCACTAAACAAGAAACTTAGCGCAAACACGCCCACCGCCACAAACGCGGTCAACTTTACAAGGGACTCCACCGCAATTGCCGCCATTAGGCCCCGATGACGATGTCGTTTATCAACAACCCGGGTGCCAAAGGCTACCGTAAAGACAACTAAAATTAGCGCTGCTATGAAACTAGTGCTGCTATGACTTGTAGCCAAGTCTGGTTGCCACATATGCTGCACGGTCAACCACGCTTGTGTTACCGCTTTTAATTGCAAAGCGATATAGGGAAGACTGCCAGCGACGGCGATCAAGGTGACCAATGCCGCAAGGAATTGATGCTTCCCATAGCGAGAACCAATAAAATCTGCTATTGAAGTCACTCGATTACGCGTGCTCACAACCGATAAGCGACGGATAAACGGCCACGCCAATACAAACAAAAGAATAGGACCAAGGTAGATTGGAACGAAAGACCAGCCGTCGTTAACGGCCTGACCAATAGCCCCAAAAAACGTCCAAGAGCTGCAATAAACAGCCAGCGAAAGGCTGTAAACTAAGGCGCGCACGACCGGCGGCCGCTGGGTATGCCGATCGGCCCACCAAGCTATTAGAAATAAACAAGCGACGTATATAAACGCCAACAATACCAGCCACTGACTTTCCAACTCTTAGCCTCATTACGCCTATCTTTGGCAACCATCTTGCGAATGCTTACAGTCTAGCGCAGAGCGAGCACATCGCTACTCGACAATAGTCTACATTGCAGCGGTCACTATGGTCTCTGTCACCATTTAAAGTCGCCCTTGGGCAGATTTACGGTATTAAGACTTTCCCTTGGCGCCAGCGATGCGTAACATTCGCACTCCAGAAATCAGGCTGTTTCAGCGCTGAACTTACTCAATACATCGAGCTATACTCATACCTTATGTCTACTATTTTTATCGCCGGCCAACGCTGGATCAGCAACCCAGAACCCGACCTGGGCTTGGGTATTATTCTTGAAGCCGAAAACCGTCGTGTGGTCATTGCCTTTCCTGCAGCAGAAGAAGAACGCACGTACGCCGCTGCAGCCGCACCGCTATCGAGAGTACTATTTCAAGTTGGCGACAATATCGATGTACCCAACCAGGGCCCGCTGATAGTAAAAGAGCAGCAAGAACACAATGGCTGCATCGTCTACTTTGCCGAAGACGAAAACGGTGACGTGCACCCGGTGCCCGAGCAAATTCTGAGCGCCAATATCAAACTCAGCAATGCCAAAGAGCGCCTACTAGCCGGCCAAGTAGAACATCATCGCCGCTTTGCACTAAGAGCCGCAACCTTAGAACAGCAAAACACCAGCCAAGCCGCTAGCACCCGCGGTTTGTTGGGGCCGAGAGTTCAGTTACTACCCCACCAAATGTATATCGCCGCAGAAGTGGCAAGTCGGCCCTCACCCCGCGTGTTGCTTGCCGACGAAGTGGGGCTAGGCAAAACCATTGAAGCCGGTTTAATCATTCATCAACTGCTATTACTTGAGCGCGCAAAACGTGTACTGATCGTGGTGCCAGACAGCTTAGTTCATCAGTGGCTGGTAGAAATGCTGCGCCGCTTCAACCTCAAATTCAGTATTTTTAATGAGGCGCGCTGCCGTCAAATAGACGAATACGAAGACGAGCCGAGCAGTATTTTCTTCGACGAAGAAGAATCGAAAGAAAACGAAGAAAACCCCTTTGAAGATGCGCAGCTCATCATCTGCCCACTTAGCTGGATAAGCAGCCATGATCGACGTCAGCAGCAATTATGCGACGCCGGCTGGGATATGCTGGTGGTCGATGAAGCTCACCATCTGCACTGGCACGAAGACGGCAGCAGCTCCGCTGAATACAAACTGGTCGAACGCCTAAGCGCAGAAATTGCCTCGGTACTGTTATTAACCGCGACGCCAGAAAATGCTGGCATAGACGGCCATTTTGCTCGTCTTCGCCTACTCGATCCGGCCCGCTATCCAGATTTGGCCGCCTTCCTTGAAGAGCAAAGCCACTACGAAGACATCAGTGAGCTCATTCAGGGCCTGAGTGATTCACCGGAGACCTCGCTTGGCGATACCGAGTTTTGTCTGCGTTTAGAGACGTTATTAGGTAAAGACGCATTCTGTGCGCTAGGAAAAAGCCCTGGCGCTGAACAGCTCGACAAAACCATCCGCGATCTCCTCGACCGCTTCGGGACAGGCCGCATGCTGTTCCGCAACACCCGCGCCTCAGTTGGCGGCTTCCCCCAGCGAGTATTACACGCCCACCCGCTTGATGTACCGGCGGGGTACGAGCAAGCTTGCACAACAGCTAGCTTGGAAGAGTCGCTACACCCAGAGCAATTGCTCGGCGCTGCGTGGTTAAAAGCAGATACCCGAGTCGCGTGGGTAGAAAAGTTCTTATTGCAAAACCCAGACGAGAAAGTCTTGCTCATTGCCGCTGACGCAAACGGGGCCCGAGACTTAGAACTGCACCTGCGGCTGCGTCGCGGCATTGCAAGCGCAGTATTTCACGAAGAACTCAGCCTTATCGAGCGCGACCGCGCGGCGGCTTATTTTGCTGACCCAGAGGACGGCGCCCAACTATTAATTTGCTCAGAGATTGGCAGCGAAGGTCGCAACTTCCAGTTTTCTCAACACCTGATTTTATTTGATTTGCCCTTAAATCCTGACCTACTTGAGCAGCGTATTGGTCGTCTTGATCGCATCGGCCAGCTCGGCGATGTCAATTTACACGTGCCCTACTACAAAGGCAGCGCGCAAGAAAAATTACTGCATTGGTATCGCGACGCGGTCAGTATTTTCAAACAGCCCTGCACCGTCGGCAATGCCTTGATGCTGGAGTTTGGTGACGAACTCCGCACAGCACTGGCCAATGACAGCGCGAGCGAGATCAATAACGTTATCGAACGCGCCGCCGATAAAGCCATAGTACTGCAGGAAAATTTGCGCAAAGGCCGCAACCGCCTGCTCGAACTAAACTCTTGCCAACCACAGCGCGCCGCAGAATTAATTACCTCACTAGAAACAGAGCAACGCAGTGACGCATTAGCCGAGTATGTTGAAATGCTCGCCGAACAGTTTGGTCTAGACCACGAAGATCATAGCGACAACGCCATTATATTGCGGCCCGGCGATCACATGATCACTGAAGCATTCCCGCATTTACCCGAGGACGGTATTACCGGCACCTTTGATCGCGACCGCGCACTCAGTCGCGAAGACATGGCTTACTTCAGCTGGGAACACCCGCTAATTACTAGCGGAATGGATATGGTGATGTCCAGCGACTTCGGCAGCGCCAGCATTTGTACTATTGCGGTAAAAGCCCTCAAACCCGGCACACTATTACTTGAGTCATTTTTCAGCCCCGCGCTACAAGCACCGGCTTGGCTGCAGTTACAAAGCTATTTACCCGCACAAAGTTTCCGCCTTGTAACTGACCAGCAAAATCGCAACCTGTCTAATGCGGTTGCGCATAGCAAATTGAATCAGATTGCCCAAGGCGTCAAAAAGACGTTAATGCCAGTTCTGCTTCGCGAAGTGCGCGCCAGTATTACCGCCATGATTCCACACATAGAGAAACTTGCAGAAGAAACGAGCAAAGAATGGGTAGCCACCGCGAGCCAAGCCTACCAACTGGATCGCAGCAACGAACGCGAGCGTTTGCAATCGTTAATGAGCCGCAACCCCCACGTAGATCCAAAAGAGTTGGCGACCTTCGACCACGAAACCGAACTCGGCTTAAGCGCGCTAACATCGCTGCAATTAAATATGTCAGCACTGCGGCTGGCCATCGTTAGTCAATAATTTGCCCAGCAGAAAACTGGCCGGAGAAAAGCATGTATCTATTTTCAGTAAACGCCACGGCCAAGAAAACCCAGGGCGAATTCACCGAGGGCGAAAGCGCGCCATTTATTGTCTACATCGATTTTAAAGACATGTTCGGGGCGGAAAAGCTGGCTCAGCTTTTTGTCATGGCCGAGGGTTTCAAAGACGTTACCATCATCAAACGCAAGATGATCGACAATGCCCAAATACCTAAAAACCCAGCCTTTGCGAAGGACCCACAAATTACCGAAGCCTTAGCGAAGGGCTATTGCGTGCAGGCGTTTAGCGCACATTAATCGGACCTACAGGTACGCGGCGCAGCCAAAATTTACTGCCCTGATTTAAAAGCCTTAAGTAGCACCTTTTTAAATTGCTCAAAATCTTCAATATGGGGCAAATGCCCCAAACCCGGCAACTCAAACAAGCTAGCATTCGGTATTATTTTGGCAGCTTTTTTGCCTAAACGATCATAGCGACCAAGCTCATAATCGACATTGTCCCGCATCCAGTTCCGCCCAGGCCCCGTTCGATCACGGGTACCTATAATCAAACTGACCGGCACGGATAAATCCTTAAACTCGGTCACCACGGGCTGGGTGAAAATCATATCGTAGGTTTTAGCGTTGACCCAAGCGATTAAATCCTTATCCGGACCGTTAAGCTGGCCGATCATAAAGTCTGTTAGCGCCGCATATTGATCATTCCATTTGCCGTCGTAGTAATTTTTCTGCTGATAGGTTTTAATACCTTCGTCGGTCTTGGCAAGCTCCCCCTTGTAAAAGAAATCTGTGTCCTTGTACTCCACATACCGCAAATAATTCTCCAATCCGATGGGGTTAAGTAAAACCAGCTGCTGCGTCACTTGTGGATACATTAAGGCAAAGCGACTTGCCAACATCCCGCCCATGGAATGCCCAATCACAATCGATTTTTCAATTTCCAGAAAGCTCAACAATGAATGCGTCTGCTGCGCCATTGCCGCAAAGGAATATTGGTAGTTAGCGGGTTTAGATGATTTACCAAAGCCAATCTGATCGGGGATAACAACACCGTAACCCATGCCCTGCAAAAATAGTGCTGTTTCGCTCCAGTAATCGGCATTAAAGTTTTTACCGTGCAATAGGGTTACAACCGGCTTATCTGCATCGCCTTTCAAATAGATAAAGGCCATCTTTAAGGATTGTTGTTGCGATTTAACAGCAAAGTAGTTCACTGTAAAATCATAATCATACGCACTCAGCTCAGCATCATAAACGAGGGCTGACTTACTCTCTTCCGCTTGTGAAATAGTTGCTTGCGTTAAAAAAATACACCAAATAAGACCAATTATCTTAAGTTTGAACATATAAACTCTCGATTTAAAAGTACATAGAAATAATGTGGAGCGATAATACGCCGACGAACTCATTGCGCTCAATCAACTATCCTTGCCTTCCATTTTCGCCTTTAGATCCGCAAAGGGATTAAAGGTGGCAGCTTTTACTTTTTTCTCAGTTGTACTGCCATAACGCACCAAATTCTCATACTTTGTGTGCTCTTCATCGTGACAGTAAATACACAGCAATTCCCAATTACTGCCATCGGCGGGATTATTATCATGATTGTGATCTACGTGATGAACCGTCAACTCTGACAAATTCTTGCGCTCAAAATCCCGCGCACAGCGACCGCAGGTCCAGGGGTACAATTTCAAGGCCCGCTCTCTATAACCCGTTGCGCGCTTAGCATTGTATTCTCGCTGCTCAGCGAGCACCTGATCGAGTGTTTTTTTCTGGCTCACTATTCACGCACCTATATTTTTTAAATCTGGAATTGCTGATCAGACTAGACCGTCAGTGATTAAGCTTACATCAAAAAGACTATTCCACTCGCTTATAACAATGCCACTAAACAATAGAGCCCACACTGGCTTGGTGCAAGCGCTGATTACAAAATCAAATGACTGCTAATTTTTATGAGATTGGTTCAGACATAGAAACTACAGACGAAAAAAAGGCGCCCAAAAGGCGCCTTATCACTTCGCTAAACAAAGCTTACAAACTCAGTACTTTTTCGCCGCGGGCGATACCCGACACACCGCTGCGAACCACTTCCATAATCGCCGCTTCGCCAACCGCTTCTAGAAATGAATCTAGCTTGTCAGCCGCGCCGGTGACCTGAATGGTGTACACGCTAGGGCCAACGTCGACGATCTGACCGCGAAAAATATCGGTGCAGCGTTTGATTTCAGCTCTTTGCGCACCGGTAGCACGCACTTTAACCAACATCAGTTCGCGCTCGATATGCGAGCCCTCTGACAGATCAACCAGCTTCACTACATCGATCAAGCGATTGAGATGTTTGGTGATTTGCTCAATTTTGTGATCATCGCCAATTGTCGTCAGGGTCAAACGCGACAGGGTTGGATCTTCTGTAGGTGCAACGTTGAGTGTCTCGATGTTGTATCCGCGCTGTGAAAACAGTCCGACAACACGCGACAAAGCACCCGGCTCATTTTCCATCAATACCGAAATAATATGTCGCATTATGTACGCTCCGTCTTGCTCAACCACATATCGCGCATCGATCCGTTAGGCGCTATATGCATAGGGTAAACATGCTCGTGCGGATCAACGTGAATATCCATAAATACCAAGTCATTTTTACGGGCAAAGGCTTCTTTCATCGCCTCTTCCAAATCACTTAACTGAGTCACTTTAATACCAACATGACCATAGGCTTCGGTCAGTTTGACAAAATCTGGCAGTGAATTTTCGTAAACGCTTTCTGAATAACGGCCTTCATACTGCATGTCTTGCCACTGCTTAACCATGCCGAGATAGCCGTTGTACAAGCTGATAATTTTGACCGGAATATTGTACTGGGCGCAGGTAGACAGTTCCTGAATATTCATCTGGATACTGCCTTCGCCGGTGACGCAGGCAACATCCGCATCTGGGAATGCCAACTTGGCCCCCATCGCGGCTGGCAAACCAAAGCCCATGGTGCCAAGACCACCGGAGTTTAACCAACGGCGCGGCTCATCAAACTTGTAGTACTGAGCGGCAAACATTTGATGCTGACCAACGTCAGAACTCACATAGGCTTTGCCGTGGGTTACTTTACACAGGGCCTCAATAACCTGTTGTGGCTTAATATATGGCGTAGAGATGTCATAGCGTGGCTTAACCCACAAACCATGCGCATCGCGCCACTCATCAATTTGACTCCACCAATGTTTGAGTGACGAGGCATCTGGCAAGCTACTATCGGCCTGGCGCATTTCCCGAATTACCGCTAACAAGTCCGTCAGCACAGAATCCACAGGCCCAACAATCGGTACATCAGCCGCAATTGTTTTAGAAATAGCGGCAGGATCGATGTCGATATGAACAATTTTTGCACCTGGGCAGAACTTGCTGCAGGTGTTGGTCACACGGTCATCGAAACGCGCGCCTACCGCTAAAATCACATCGCTGTGATGCATGGCGTTGTTGGCTTCATAAAAACCATGCATACCTAACATACCCAGGAACTGCCTATCACTGGCAGGGTAGGCACCCAAGCCCATCAGGGTGTGCGTTACTGGGAAATTCAGCTCACGCGCCAAGACCCGCAATTGCTCAGAGGCATTACCCTGAACCACGCCGCCGCCGGCATAAATAACTGGGCGCTTAGCGCCAAGCAGTAAACTGGCGGCCTTCTTAATTTGTCCTGAGTGGCCGCGTGCAGCTGGCGTATAAGAGCGCAACTTTACCTTTTTAGGGTAGTTGTACTCAAACTTGTCATGGGGGTTGGTTAGGTCTTTTGGCAAATCGATAACCACAGGACCAGGACGACCGCTAGACGCGATATAAAACGCCTTTTTAATAATCTCAGGGATATCTTCGGTGCGAGAAACCTGGAAGCTGTGCTTTACGATGGGACGAGAAATACCCAGCATATCGGTTTCTTGGAAGGCGTCTTCACCAATCAGATGGCTCATGACCTGACCTGACAAAACGACCATTGGAATCGAATCCATGTACGCTGTCGCAATACCGGTAATGGCATTGGTTGCGCCGGGACCAGAGGTGACCAGGACCACGCCAGGCTTACCCGTCGCCCGCGCATAACCATCGGCAGCATGAGTAGCTGCCTGCTCATGGCGGACTAAAATATGGGGTACTTTGCAGCTTTTAAACAAAGCATCGTAAATATGCAGTACTGCACCACCGGGATAGCCGAAGATGAATTCAACACCCTCGTCTTCCATGGCACGCGCGATCATTTCGCCGCCAGATAACAACTCCACTGAAATATCCTCGATTCAGTTTGAATACGCAAAAATCTTGTTAATAGCATCGCCGAGGCAAATCCTCAGCAAAAGGTATGAAACAAGAACAAAGATGTCGAAACACATTACCACCGGTTCTCAGCCGACACGGCTGATTTCCGGGCGAAACGCCAAAATGCTGCCAGGCAGCGTTTATATGCATCGCGGGATAACGCGGTGCGGGCAATCTCGCAACACAGGTCATGTGTCTGCAGAGTGAATGGAACTACTCGTAGGTAGCAGTACGACACGATGAGTCATACTCTGTACTTAGGCCGCAGGTAAGCGGCGCGGAAAACAGCCATTTGCTATCAAAAAGATAGACCGCGTATTTTTTAACCTATGGCCTTCTATGTCAATACCAAACAAAGACTTAATTCAGGTGATTTGCCGATAGCCTAAGAAATAACTAACACTTAGCCTTGTTTTGAACGCGGTTTTTCCACGCCGCAATTTATCTGCCATAATCTAAGTAACGATATGTCACGGTTATTACTAATTATGAAAACTACGGCCCTCACAATTGCACTTTGCGCTGGCTTATTCGCTACCCATTTTTCTGCCTACGCCGACAAAACCGGCTATTACCGCTGGGCTGACGATGACGGCAAGCAGCATTTCACCCAGCAACCACCACTGGGTCGCAAATACCACTTTGTAGAAACCCGTGGCGGCGCAACCATGCAGAGCGAAGAGTTCGGTGATGCGACAAATGAGACCGACAGCGAATCGGGAACAGATGCCAGTAGCAATAACGATGCACCGGTGAAAATGGAAATCATCCCCCCCAAGGACCCAGAGCTGTGCGCAAAAGCCAAGGGGAATATGCAGTCATTAAAGGCCAACGGCGCAAGGATACGCATCACCAATGCCGACGGTAGCAGCCGGATGCTAAATGCCGAAGAAATTAAAGAACAGGAGTATCGCGCGCAGCAAGTCATCAACCAAAACTGTGGTCAATGACCTAATTAGATTCGCTGCAATGCCATATACAAACCGCTGGCGGCCAAAGCGATAGCCGCCAGTGGAAATGCCTTTTTCTGATACCAAGGATGGCGGCTATACCGATACAGAAGTGGCAACACTAAAATCACCAAGGCCAGCTGCGCCAGCTCAATACCCACATTAAAGCTGCCAAGCGCCAGTAATTTTAAGGGGCTTGCGGCAAGTAAGTCTGACAGCACACCCGCAAAACCAAAGCCATGAATCAGTCCAACCCCCATTGCCAGCCCCCGCTGAAAACGAACATCGACATCCAGCAAAGCCAACACCGCCGCCAAGCTAATTGAAAGCGCAATCGCTATTTCAACGGGTTGCGAGGGCAAGCTAAACCAACCCAAACTGGCCGCGATCAAGGTAAAGCTATGGGCAAGGGTAAACATCGTAACGACTACAGCAACATCCGTGAACACGGCGCGCAAAGATTGCGTAGCTCCCCCTGCGTGCTTGCGACGTGTTGCCGGCAAGAGCAGCGCTAGTAAAAACAGCATATGGTCATAGCCAAGAAGTAAATGAATAATCCCCTGCCATATAAAGACCTCTGCGGTGTCCAGTGCCGATATTGCCTCCCCCAACGCAAGCGAAGGGGAAGCTGGTGACAAAACACTGATCTGCTTTTCACCACTGAGATCGCTTACTATCAAGGCGCGGTGGAGGGGATCAATATCAAATAACAGAGAATAGTCCAGTTTCACGCCCGGCTTCGACAAGCATTCTGAGGCGAGCTGCCAAACAGCGTAATTGCCGTCACTGTGCTCACTAATACCCTCCAGCCTAATGAGTAAGGCACAGAGCTCAGTGTTCTGACTCAGTGAAATTTGCCGACGCAATAGTTCTGAAAACTCAGTCTCGACGGCTCGCAACTCCCCCCAACTAACGGCAGCATCGGCATTAGCATCCAGAGTCTGAATACGCGCCATATCCTGTACGGCAATATCCAAGCGGATATGCTCGGCAGTAATATACATAAAGCTATCACTGGCTTTATGAGCCAAAGCGGGCAGCGCAAAAATAACCATCACTAGCGCTGTGACAAGACTGGAGATTGAGCGCCTCATAATGGTTCTGCTCCGCGACTGGCGGCACGAGCACGGGCAAGAATGACCTCATCTGGCCACTCCCGCTGATGAGCCCAATTCTCTTCAGCCATGACCAAAGCAGCTTGAGCATCCTGCTCGATATCTAATAGAAACTGGGCGTAAGCGCGCTTGTGTAAAATCTCGCCGCGCCACAGCGCTTCGTCAAAACGCTTTCTTAGCATGGCGATTAACTGTTCGCCCTCGCCAAGCTGCTTTTGCGCAATTGCAGCACTGACCGCCAAAGCGTCAACTGCCAAGTAATCCTTACTTACGACAATGACGTCTTGATAATTGGCCAGCCTTAACTGCTCACCCGCCAAGCGCGCCCGGGTATATAAATCATCTGGTTCGAGCTGCAGTGCTAACTGCCAAATTGCCACGCTATCATCGCGACCCGCACGCTCGGCAATATCCGCCAAGGTCCCGGTTGCCCACGCCAAGGCCTGCCTATCAGCCAACAAACCCGATTTCGCCATCGCTAACTTCAAATCGTGATAGGCCTTCTCAGCATCTCCTGTAGCAGCGTGCAGTTGCTGGCTACAACTCGCCGCATACAAGTTGTTTTGATCATTTTTTAGGGCGGTACAAGCCTTCTCTGCATCTTGGTATTCGCCGGAGACGAAGCTGATAGAAAAACGCATCATCAAGGATTCGAGACTGTCGCCACCTCGCTGAGAAAGGGTATTTAAATCGGCTAGCGCTTCGTCAAATAAATGCAGGCTCTGCTTGAGAGATGCGCGATAAAAATAGAATTGATCACTGCGATCGCTATCGGGAATAGCGGCTAGTTCGCGTTCAACATCGCCTAAATAGCGGGGATTTGCAGTGCGTCTAAATTGAACTAGTGCACGCTTCGCTGCATCGAGATGCTCCTGCGGACTACTCGCAGAGAGTGAACTCACCACGGTCGAAGACGCATTTAGACTCAGTATTATGGTGCTGTCGTCGCTAGGCCGATGAATTGCCGGGCCGTCTACTGATCCTGCAAACACAGGCCCAGACAACATTGATATGACAAACCACGTCACAGCGCCAAAAAAAATAACGCGACGATGAAACCATCGCCGCGCTATTCCATGAGCCAAACTATGGCCAGTGGGATTACAAACTATCGACATTAATCGGGTCGAAACTATCTGTAATATTTTTGTCGTTCACTGATACAGGTTCGCCATTCTCGCCCTGCAAAGCCACAGATGCGATTAGCTGCTCGCCGCTTATTGGCGCATTCGCGCCAGCGCCTTTTCCGTCGTACTTGCTGTCACTGTTACACGCGACCAGACCAAGACCCAAGCACACAAACAGGCTACATTTAATGATGGTTTTCATAAACGCCTCCTTATCTGTTAGCTGTGGCTACACCAGGAATCGGTGTGTTTAGGTATGGGAATACCGTTAGGTAGTCAGCAGTTGAAGGCAAGGCACCGTCATTCACCACTGCGCCAGGATTAGCGACAGCTGGCGAAGCACCACTAAGATCACAGGTTTGTAGGCCGTTAACACCTAACAACGCACCCTCGGCAACCGTCAAGGCGATATCCACAACATCGTCAGTCACCCGACGACCATTTGGAAAGCCCGCTAAATCGCAGCCCAGGAAGCCGAGGTCACTATAGCCCACAGCACCAGGCACAACTGGAGGAATGACTACGTTCATACGCAACATTTCGCCGGGAGTCGTCAAATTCGCAGGGGCAGTAAACTTAAAGTTTGCAGGCGTGTCATTAGGACCGGTCGTAACACCTGTTACGAAGGCAGCCAATAAGTCTGCACGACCACCTTCTGGTTTTGGCGCTGGCACACCAAACAAAACTTCAATTAATGTCGGCAAAGTCGGAAACAATACATAGACACCAAAATTTTCCACATCATCCTTCGGCTCACTGGCATTGAATTTGTCTTTATCAGTGATACCAATGACAACCTCGTTTACCAAGGGGCTGCCCAGACGCGAAACCTGTGTCCACGCACCAAGCTCGACCGAAGGGCCTTTACCTGAGGCAGTATCAGTTGGGCCAGTAGGTGATGGGTTAAGCACACGACCTTGACGCTTACTTGCAGTCGTCCACGCGCCGATTACGGTATCGCTGCCGCTTGTTAAGCAGTCGGACGCCACTTCCAGCGCTAGAGAGGTTACGTTCTTGTCAGCAATGGTATTGCTGCGAGAATCACGCGCACCCAGTGGATTGAGGTTAACTTGGTCGAAAATTTCGCCGAGGTTTACCACAAAGCCTTCTTGACGTTGACCTACAAACAAACGCCCCGGGGTTGAACAACCCGGTATGGTCACATCGTAAATAAACTGATTGGCGTAGGTTTCGTAATCGGGGATCGTTAAAGCACCGATATTATCGACAGGCTTGGTAAAGCTTGCATTGCTACCACCCGCTTCACTTACAACACTGCTACTGCCGGTGCGACGGTCACCACTCACCACATTGACCGTGTAAGTTTCCACCACGTTAAGTAGACCAGTCATGCCGCCAACTGCACTGGCAGGCGCTACTGCGGCCAAGGGCACTTGTACATCACTGCCTGCGCCGGTATCAATACCGCCATCGCGGATTAATCCAGTCGCATTGGCTTGGCCGTAGGCGTTATTGAATTTAAATTGGAAGGTGAGGTCTTCAACGGCATCGCCGTCATTATCAATATGAATCTCGTAAAGCGCAGTGGGATCCATGGTGAAATAGTTGGGCCCGCCGTAAGAATCTTGTAGCGGTTGGTAGTTGGCGATCAAGGTCACAAAATCGCCACGATCCGCTTCATAGCTGCGGAACATATAGAAATCGGTGCCATCAACCTTGGGCGATCCCGCAATAAAAGGAGCCTCTCGGTGACTGGATGCCAGGGCAAATGAACTGATGATACTTGCGCTGAGTAATGACAGTGCGAAAACCTGCCCCCGTTTAGATATTTTCATTTTTACACCCCGGTTATTATGTATTGACCGCCAGTTGTACGCGGCCCCACACAACACAGATCACTAAAATAAAAATATCCTCGCGGCGGCAGTCAGCTCGCCCGATAAACCCTACTGCAAGCGCGGCACCTTAAATACAATATTTTCTTCCTCCACCGTCGCTGTAATAACTTGCCCCGGAGTAAACTCGCCTTTTAATATCCGTTGCGCGAGGGGGTTTTCAAAGCGCTGCTGAATAGCCCGCTTCAAGGGCCTCGCGCCGTAAACCGGATCAAAACCGACATCGGCAAGTCGGTTCATGGCCTCATCACTCACCTCTAAACGCAACTCTCGCTCGGCAAGCCGCTTATTCAAAATCTCTAATTGAATGCCGGCAATCGCCTGTACCTGGGTTCTGTCCAGGGGCTCAAACACTACTAGCTCGTCGACTCGGTTTATGAACTCGGGGCGAAAATGACCCGAAACAACGTTCAACACAGCGTCTCGAATCTTATCGTAGCCACTTGCAGCCAGGGTCATCTCTTGAATGACATCAGAACCTAAGTTCGAGGTCATCACGATAACGGTATTGCGAAAATCCACCGTCCGACCTTGGCCATCGGTTAAGCGGCCATCATCCAGAACCTGCAGTAAAATATTAAACACATCGGGATGGGCTTTTTCGACCTCATCCAATAGCAATAGAGAATAGGGACGCCTGCGCACGGCCTCGGTCAAATAGCCGCCCTCTTCATAGCCAACGTAGCCTGGAGGCGCACCGATTAATCGTGCGACTGAGTGCTTCTCCATAAATTCAGACATATCGATGCGCACCATCGCGTCTTCACTATCGTAAAGAAACATCGCCAAGGCCTTGCACAGTTCCGTTTTACCGACACCGGTTGGCCCTAAGAACATAAAGGAGCCGTTGGGGCGATTCGGATCACTCAAACCTGCTCGCGACCGCCGCACTGCATTCGAGACCGCATCGACCGCTTCAGTTTGCCCAATCACGCGGCGGTGCAATTCGTCTTCCATACGCAATAATTTGTCACGCTCCCCTTCCAGCATTTTGCTAATGGGAATGCCTGTCCAGCGCGACACCACCTCTGCCACCTCTTCTTCGGTAACCTTGTTTCGCAATAGCTGCATGTCACCGTGATCTTCCTTATCGGCGTCAAGTAGCTGTTTTTCTAAACCGGGAATAACGCCGTACTGCAATTCTGACATGCGCGTGAGATCGCCAGCACGGCGAGCGTTATCCATATCCATCTTGGCTTTTTCTAGATCAACTTTAATTTGCGCAGAGCCCTGCAAGGCCGCTTTTTCTGCCTTCCAAATTTCTTCTAAATCAGCGAACTCTTTGCCAACCTTTTCGATATCAATATTTAATTTTTCTAATTGCTTACGAGCCGAATCATCGTCTTCTTTTTTGACCGCCTCGCGCTGAATTTTCAATTGAATTAAGCGTCGCTCAAGCCTATCCATCACCTCTGGTTTGGAATCAATTTCCATGCGAATACGGCTCGCCGCTTCATCGATTAAATCGATGGCTTTGTCCGGCAGCTGGCGATCGGTGATGTAGCGCTGGGATAATTTCGTCGCGGCAATGATCGCCGAATCGGTAATATCGACACTATGATGCACTTCATAGCGTTCTTTTAATCCGCGCAAAATAGCGATGGTATCTTCCTCAGAGGGTTCTTCTACCAAGACCTTCTGGAACCGTCGCTCAAGTGCCGAGTCTTTTTCAATAGACTGGCGATATTCATTTAAAGTTGTGGCGCCAACGCAATGTAACTCACCACGGGCGAGCGCGGGCTTGAGCATATTACCGGCGTCCATGGCCCCCTCCGCCTTACCGGCGCCAACCATGGTATGCAACTCATCAATAAATAAAATGACCCGACCTTCTTCTTTGCCGAGTTCATTTAAAACCGCCTTTAAACGCTCCTCAAAATCACCGCGAAACTTGGCGCCCGCCAACAGCGCTGCCAAATCCAACGACAGTACGCGCTTGCCCTTTAAGCCTTCTGGAACCTCACCATTAATAATACGCTGCGCCAAGCCTTCAACAATGGCGGTTTTACCCACCCCCGGCTCGCCAATCAATACTGGATTATTTTTGGTTCTGCGCTGTAAAACTTGAATGGTGCGGCGAATTTCATCATCGCGCCCTATCACGGGATCGAGTTTGCCCGATGCGGCACGCTCGGTGAGATCAATCGTATACTTATCTAATGCCTGCCGAGACTCTTCTGCCGAGGCGTCGTTCACCGGCTGGCCGCCGCGCACTTTATCTATGGCGGCAACTAGCGCAGGTTTAACAACGCCGTTGTCAGTGAGTAATTTCGCCGTCTCGCCGCCGACCTCGAGCATGGCCAACAAAACCAATTCACTTGATATATAACTGTCTTGGCGTTGCTGCGACAGCTTATCGCAAACATTAAATACTCTTGCCAAGGTTTGTGACACGTGGACATCACCGCTCGCGCCCTGCACTGTGGGCAAACGGTCTAACTCAGCGGCGACTTTCTGCTCCAACGCTGGAAGATTTGCGCCCGACTGCCCAAGTAATGGCCGCGTGCTACCACCCTGCTGTTTTAGCAGGGCAGACAATAAATGTACGGCCTCTATATATTGATGATCTTTCCCCAGCGCGAGCGATTGCGCGTCGGCCAGCGCGGTTTGCAATGAATTAGTGAAACGATCAGCACGCATGTCAGGTTCTCCAAAAAATCGATGAAACGACGAAGTGATACTTCGCCCTCCCTGAACTATAAATGGGGCGTTAACAGATGAAATTCAAGGCTAGATAGAATAAGGGGAATTAACTACGGGACTATTTGATATAGATCAAACTAAGCTGACGACCGGTTTGACCATCGCGACGAAAGGAATAAAAACGATTGGCATCTGCAAAGGTACACATATTGCTGCTACCGACCCAGGCAACACCCAATTTTTGGAGTTGAGCGCTAGCTAGCGCATTGAGATCGGCGTAAAAATGTCCCGCTCTTTGCGCCGATGGCGTAAATGCTTGGGTGATTTGCCCCGCTGACACTGCGCCAAAATTATCAATAAATGCCTGATACACCTCAGCCCCAACTTCAAAGTGCGCGGCAGAAATCGCGGGCCCAATCCACGCCATAAGTTCTTGCGGCGGGCAATCGAAGGACTTCACCGTATTTGCCAACACACCGGCACACAAGCCTCGCCAACCGGCGTGTGCAGCGGCCACCTGACCACCATCTAGGCGACAAAATAAAACCGGCAGACAATCTGCCGTCATGATTCCGCATGCGAGTCCGGACTGCGCTGTAATCGAGGCATCAGCAATAATGGGAGCTGGGCTCGCGCCGCTGGCACAATGTACGTCAACGCCGTGCACTTGTTGCAACCAGACAATGGATTGCAGTCCGTCGCAAACTTCGAGCAGTCCGGCACGATTTTGCTGCACGCTAGCGGCATCGTCATCAACATGATCGCCCAAATTGAAGCTCGCGTAGGCCCCACCGCTAGCACCAACGAGACCTGCTGGCGCTAGCCGCGTCGTTGCCAAGGCGACAATATTTGCGGGTGCTGGCCAATCGGGCTTTATGAAGTCGTCTATGATCACTTTTCTACTCGGCTCAAATTGAAAGCGCCAGAACCCTAACGCTGAGAGAATCTAGCGGACATCTTCCGTTGCCAATACCGCCAACAGGGCTTTCATATCTTCGGGCAAAGGCACTTCCCACGACATGGTATCGCCACTGATTGGGTGCTCTAACTCCAATTTGCGCGCATGCAGCGCCTGCCGGCCAAAACCACGCAGCGTGGTAATCAGCAAATCGGTTGCGCCCTTGGGCAGGCGTGGACGCCCCGCATAAAGCGGATCACCCAATAAAGGGTACTTAATATGAGCCATGTGGACGCGAATTTGATGGGTGCGCCCTGTTTCCAGGAAACAGCGGATATGGGTGTGATTTAAAAAACGGCGCGTCACCCGATAGTGGGTAACGGCTTCCTTCCCACCCACTTGTGACACGGCCATTTTGGTACGCTGACGTGGATGCCGGCCCATGGGCTCGTCAACCGTACCGCCACCCGTCATGGTGCCAAACACCACCGCGTCGTATTCGCGGTGTACTTCCCTCGCCTGCAGCTGCGCAACCAAGCTGGTGTGTGCTTCCAGGGTTTTAGCGGCAATCATCAGTCCGGTGGTGTCGCGATCGAGGCGGTGGACAATACCGGCACGGGGGACTTTATCGATTTCCGGGAAATGATTGAGCAGCGCATTCAGCAGGGTGCCGTCAGGATTGCCGGCACCGGGGTGGACAACCAGGCCCGCGGGCTTGTTAATCACCAGAACATGATCATCTTCATACACAATATTAAGGTCGATTGGCTCCGCTACGGAGCGAACCTCAACCTGCAGCTCCGCCTTCAATACCAGCGTGTCGCCCTCCAGCACCTTGTCGCGGGTGCGGCGAACGTCGCCATCTACGGTTAACTCACCGCTTTTTATCCAGGTTTGCAGCCGCGAGCGCGAATACTCTGGGAACAACTGCGCCGCCACTTGGTCGAAACGCTCACCATTGTGGGCGTCGGGGACGATTTCCTGTCGATCAATTATCTCGGTCATATGTGATTCTTTATACCATCATCCGGCTGTGTTTAAATAGCAGGCCCTCGCCATGGCAAGGGGTCGTCGGGGATCTTCCGCTATTTGGAAAAATTACATGAAAGCTGTCGTTAAAGTCGTTGCACTACTATTTATTACCGTTTTGATCGCCGCCTGCGCTGGCGAACAAGACCGCCCAGATTTGTCCGAACGGGAAATCTATGAAACGGCGCAAGGCTACCTGAAAAGCAAGAACTTTGCATTGGCTGTCGATAATTTACAGCTGCTGGAAAGCCGCTACCCATTTGGGCCCTACGCTGAACAAGCACAACTCGAAATCATCTACGCCCATTACCGCCGTGGCGATAATGAGGCCGCCGTGGCCGCCGCAGACCGCTTTATACGCCTGCACCCGCAGCATCAAAAAGTGGACTACGCCTATTATATGCGCGGCTTGGCAAACTATACCGATGGCGAGGGCTTTTTAGAGCGCTTTATCCCCACCGATATGACCCAGCGGGACCCAGGATCGACCATTCAATCCTTTGATGACTTCCGCCAGTTGCTGCAACGCTTCCCAGACAGCGAATACGCAGATGACGCCAAAGCGCGCATGATTCAATTGCGCAACCGCCTGGCCCGCTATGAAATCAACGTGGCCAACTACTACTTCAAACGCAAAGCTTACTTAGCAGCCGCTAACCGCGGTCGCTACGTCATTGAAAACCTACCGCAAACACCAGCAATACCAGACGCACTCGCGGTAATGGTACAGGCCTACTTGCTGCTGGGTATGAACGATTTAGCGGATCAGTCTTTATCTGTACTGCGCAAGAATTTCCCTGACCACCCCTCTCTGGACAAAAAGGGCAACTTTATCAGCCAAGTTGGTATTGAGCAGGAAGGGTCGTTTGTGAACAAGGCCACGCTGGGCTTGTTTGACCGTTACGAGCCGCCGAAATTTGATAACAGAGAAGAAGATTGAGACCTTGCTAGACGCCGGAGGACTGACGTCTGGCGTCTGACGTAAAACCGCAAAGCCCGAGATGCATTAATACTCGGGCTTTTTTATAGAACAGTAAGACCCTCGGAATAGCTGCGCCGGCAGAACTACGGGCCGTTCGTCAGACGTCCGACTCCCGACGTCCAGCAGTCTCCTCAATATACTCCTGCAATTTAGCCTCTGCCTCACCGCCAAACAGGATCTCGCAGGCTTCTTTTAAACCTGGGGCCTTAATAATTTCCTCGCGACGCACCACCAGTGAAATCTTGGAGCGGCGACGTAAAAAGTCATCCAATTTGCTAATCATTTCACGCCGGGCGGCATGCTCAATCTCACAGCGCAGATACTCGGCGTTTTCAATCAACAGCTCAGCACAGCTGGGGTCTTCGCGAATCATTTCCAACATTTCTATTGCGCTGCGACCGTAGCGCCGCCACAGGCGCTGGGTTAGCGGCTCGGACGAGGACGGATCGGTCATCTCATCCAGCCCCATTAACTTAGCCTGGTGCATAAATTCTTCTTTAACGCTGTTGCTGGGCTCGCCATACCAGCACTTTTCTGGATAAGGCACCGCAACACCTAGCCTCGCAACAACATCAGACACCTCATCGCCAACATTCAGACAGTCGGTCAGCTTGCCGCCAAAAATACTCAAGTGTTGGTCTTTGTGGCTTATGTCGATGGCGTGCTTGCGCGACAGTTTGACCCAATCCGCAACGCCGTCCTGACCTTTTAGCGCGAGAGGACGCACCCCACAGCGCTCAGCTATCACATCGTCCACCGTTAGCGGTCGCTCTAGATTTAGCAGGGCGTTGACGTTGTCTAACACAAACTGGCGGTCCGCCGCTGTCATCTCTACCTCGGGGCTGGCCTCTTGGGTATCGGTGGTGCCAATACAGGTTTTCGGTCCCATTGGAATCACAAAAAATAGACGCCCATCACTGGCGAAGAAGGTAAGAATTCGCTGGGTATCAGATACGCGGTCAACAATGAGATGAACGCCTTTAGAAAACAAGTGACGGTGTTCTGTGTGCTGCCCGGTGAGCTGATTATGCGTGTCGACGTAGGGTCCGCAGGCGTTTATTAACACGCGACTGCGCACTGTAAATGTCTCGCCGCTGAGATTGTCTTTCAGACGCGTACGCCACAAGCCCCCTTTACGCTCAGATCCCAGGGATTCCACGTAATTCGCGGCAATACAGCCATAATTTAAGCTGCTGCGTATAAAGTTAAAAACAAAGCGCGCATCATTGTCGTAAAGGTAGCAATCGGAATATTCAAAGCCGCCAGCGGCCTGTGACGTGTTAATAACACCTTCGCGCTTACTCAAGCCAGCAGCACTTAAATACTTTGGCGCACGGGTCACGAAGCGACCGAAAACCCAGTAGACGATGGTGCCGAGATAGACCAAAAATGCGGGAAAGCGAAAGCCTTTTTGAATGGTGGTGAGAAAACGGATTTCTTTTACCGTTGACGGATAGCTGCGCATCAAATGATTGCGACTGCGGCAAAGCTTATCAACTAAAAAGTATTCGTGATTTTCTAAATACTTAATGCCGCCCCAGGCCAGGTTTGAGGAGTTGGAGCTGGTCAGGCCAGCAAAGTCGCCTTTATCAACCAGCGCCACTTTTACGCCTTTGGCAGCCAGGGAGGCAGCCGAAACCGCGCCGTTAATACCGCCACCTAAAATAAGTACGTCGAAATAGCCATCGCGTAGTTTACTGACGTTGCTTGCCCGTAATTCCATTACAATCCCGACGTTAAGCCAAAGGTTTAGAGGATCTGTTCAATCAAATTTGACTGTGACTACTGAGGCGCTTTCTCACTCCAGCAAGATGGTTCAAATCAATACTGCGACTCTAGACGCCGACTTTGATCTGAAAACTAAAGCTCTCCACAGTACTTTAGAGCACTGTGGAGAATAGCAATACGGTGCCAAGCTCTCGCCGGATGAGCCTATATCAGGGGCGCACCATAAAAAACATTACATGCCCCTTAAACACAAAGCACTCAGTCGCCAATCACCCACTTTTGAGTAATCGGATAGCGACGATCTCGACCAAAGCCGCGCTCGGTAATCCGCGTGCCGATAGGTGCTTGGCGTCGTTTGTACTCATTCAGGTCCACGAGGCGCAATATGCGATAAACCATTTCCCGATCATAGCCCTCGGCAATGATCGCTTCGGCACTCTCATCTTGCTCGATATAGCGCTCAAGAACCTGATCTAGAATATCGTAGGGCGGCAAACTATCTTGGTCTTTCTGGTCTGGCGCCAACTCCGCCGAGGGCGGCCGATCAATAACCCGCTGAGGAATCACCGGTGACACAGTATTGCGGTATCTTGCCAACTCAAACACACGGGTTTTCACCACATCTTTTAAAACATCAAAGCCACCGGCCATGTCGCCATACAGAGTAGAGTAGCCAACTGCCACTTCGCTCTTATTACCGGTTGTGAGAACCAAATACCCTTTCTTGTTGGAAATCGCCATTAGCAATACGCCACGACAACGCGCCTGCAGATTCTCTTCCGTTTTATCAGCCGCCATACCAGCAAATTCGTCGCTTAATGCCGCCATAAAGCTATCGTACATTGCTTCAATCGACATCACTTTATAGCTTACGCCCTGCACCTTGGCTTGGGATTGCGCGTCTTCCATACTCATAGATGCGGTGTAGCGGAAGGGCATCATCACTGCTTCTACTCGATCAGCACCCAGAGCATCAACCGCTATCGCCAAGGTCAAGGCCGAGTCGATACCGCCAGAAAGGCCCAGTACAACGCCGTTAAAGCCGTTTTTGTTGACGTAGTCACGAACACCCAAAACTAGCGTCTCATAAATATCTTCCAGGACCGGACGCAGGTCGCTGACTTCACCATCGTCGAAGCGCAAACGCCGGCCATCCCAGCGAGCATTCACACAGTTGAGGTATTCCACATAGGCGGGACTGCGCGCAATTAACTCGCCCTCAGCAGACACCACCATCGAGGCGCCGTCGAACACCAGCTCATCTTGGCCGCCAACCAGGTTGCAATACACAACTGGCATGCCACCTTGCCAAGCGCGCTGCGCCAACAAGGCCTCGCGTTCAATTTGCTTGCCCGCGTGAAAGGGCGAGGCGCTCAGATTTAGCATTAACTGCGCGCCCTCTGCTTTGGCACCGGCAGTGGGTGCATCTTCCCACACGTCTTCGCAAATACTGATGGCAGTCGGCACGCCGAAGATATCCATCACCAAGGTGTGACGACCTTCTTTGAAATAGCGCTTTTCATCAAAGACGCGGTAATTTGGTAGGCACTGCTTGTGATATTCATTGACCAATTTGCCACCAAAAAACACCCCTGCGGCGTTAAATAAATCGCCGTCGATCGAACGCGGGTAACCAACAACCACATAGCATTTGGGCGCGTGATTCGCGATGCGCTGCAGTGCGCGCTCAATGCGATGCGCTAAACTCGCACGCAGCAATAAATCCTCAGGCGGATAACCTGTAACCACCAGCTCAGGGAACAAAATCAATTGGGGGTCGTGGCGCGACACCGCTGTTTCGATTGTGGCAATAATCTTATTGGTATTGCCCTCGATATCTCCGACGACGGGATTTATCTGAGCCATTACGATACGCAGGGAGGTCATTAATGCAATTCCATCTATAAAAACGAGGCCTCGCCCAGTCGTCCCGAGCAAAGCACATGAATACAGCTGCATATTCTAGCAAATAAGCGGGAGTGCATCCCCCACTATGGACGTATAAACTACGCTTTGACTAACATCAGGGCATATTATGTCGTTTGCGCAAGAATTCTCCCAGCAACGGGCCATCATGCGAGTGTACAGCGCCTACCGCTTTGTACTTGCCGCAATGATTCTTATCGCCCTGGTCTTTGGGCCCGCAAACTCCACCCTCGGCATCACTGCACCAAAATGGTTTGCCATTGCCGTTATTGGCTACGTGCTTTTTGCCCTGCTTGCCTTATTTATTCATACCTTATTTAGCCAGCGCTATTCCCAGACTCAGCTATTTTTCGAGTTCTTTGTCGATATCGGCGTCATCATGGTAATGAGTTATTGCTCTGGTAGCGCCGAGTCAGGCCTACCACTATTACTCATCGTCACCATCAGCGCCGCTAGTATTGTCATGCCTAGCCAGCTCAGCTTGGCCATCGCCGCCCTTGCCACCATATCCACCATCAGCGAAGTTGCGGCGCACACTTTAAGCGAGCGAGTATCAGCTCAACGCTTTATCGTCGCAGGCATGACGGGCACAGCCTATTTCTCAGCAGCCATTGCGATACGCTATTTAAGCTCTCGTATCGTAAAAACCCAGCAACTCGCCGAACGCCGCCGCGCAGACATTGAACAACTTTCGCGAATCAACCAGCGCATTGTCCAGAGAATGCAAACGGGGATTGTGGTGATGTCCCGAAGTGGACAAATCAAACTCATCAACGCCGCCGCTACTGAGTTACTCGATATCCCAACGCCGGTTTCAAACAGCAACAATTATGTACCGACAATTCTAATAGACATGGCAAGGAGCGCCGACAACAGCTCCAAAGTCATTTCTATAGGCTCCCGGCATTTAGATGTGCACGTCAATATGAGTGTTCTTGAGCAAAGCAAAGACAGCGATCGCCTACTCTATATCGAAAATATCAGCAAAATTACCCAGCGAGCGCAAAATTTGAAGTTAGCATCACTGGGTAGATTTACTGCCAGCATTGCCCACGAAATCCGCAACCCACTCAGTGCCATTAGCCACGCAGCCCAGCTACTGGCCGAGAGCCCTGACCTACAAGCAGCGGACCAGCGCTTCGCCGCTATTATTCAAAATCACGCTATGCGAATGAACGATATCATCAAAAACATCCTGGAAATGTCGCGCGGCCGCAGCCCCGAGCCTGCGCGTTTTGGTTTGAGTGCTTGGTTAGAGAAATTCTTAGACGATTGGCAGCCCGCGAGCCACACACCATTGGATATAGAGTTCGATAAGGCGTTCGAAAATGATGATGTGAACGTCGATCGCAGCCAGCTGGCACAAATCATTTCTAATATCGCCGAAAACGGCGCACGTCACGGTGCCCAAACCAATGACCAAGCGGTGCTTATTTTCCGCTGCCTGAAAAACCCAAGCTCCGGTACGGTAAGTCTTGATATCATAGACAACGGCCCCGGCATAAAGCCCGAAGACGAGGACAAAATATTTGAACCCTTTTTCACAACCCAGGAGCAAGGAAACGGCCTAGGCCTCTATCTTTGTCGAGAACTGTGCTTAGCTAACCAAATACATATTTACTACCGCCGAACCGAGTCGGGGGAAAGCTGCTTTCGGCTGCAATTCTCCCACCCCGATCGCGGCGCGCTTGCCGAATAATAACGAAGCTTATAAGAGTCTAAATTCATGCAACAAACTGTGCTAATTATCGATGACGAACCCGATATTCGCGAACTGCTAGACATTACCATCAGCAGAATGGGCTTAAGCACTATCGCGGTCGGCACAGTCAAAGACGCATTGCAGGCACTACAATCTAACCCTGCAATCAATCTCTGCTTAACCGACATTAAGTTACCCGACGGTTCAGGCCTGGAAATCGTCCGCCATATCCAATCTTCAGCCCCCTGCACCGCAGTTGCGGTATTGACCGCCTACGGCAGCACCGAAATCGCAGTAGACGCATTGAAAGCCGGCGCCTTCGACTTTATCAACAAACCTGTTTCCGTCGAACAGCTTCGCAACTTGGTAAAAAGCGCATTAAAACTCGGCCGCAGAGACACCCAATTTGACGGCAGCAGCAATACCCGCCTACTCGGTGAAACAGCAAGCATCGTCACCCTTCGCGAACAAATTATCAAACTTGCACGCAGCCAAGCACCCGTTTATATCAGCGGTGAATCCGGCAGCGGCAAGGAAGTTGTCGCACGACTTGTGCACGCCAATGGTCCGCGTAGCGACGCACCCTTCGTGCCGGTCAACTGCGGCGCCATTCCCAGCGAATTAGTTGAGAGTGAATTTTTCGGTCACGCTAAAGGCAGTTTTACTGGCGCTTACGACCACAAGGAAGGCCTGTTTGAGGCTGCCAATGGCGGCACGCTGTTTTTAGATGAAGTCGCCGACCTGCCATTAAACATGCAGGTCAAACTATTGAGGGCCATCCAAGAAAAGGCTGTTCGTCGAATTGGTTCCAACCAAGAAATACCCGTTGATGTTCGCATATTAAGCGCCACCCACAGAGACTTAGCAAAGGAGGTCGGCCAAGGACATTTCCGCAATGACTTGTTCTACCGTATCAATGTCATTGAAGTTAAAGTCCCCAGTCTGCGTGAGCGCGCCAGCGACATACCGTTATTAGCTGAGTTCATGCTAGGCCAAATTGCGCGGGACTGGGAAATTTCTAAACCGATACTCGACGACAAAGCGCTCGCCTCCTTACAAGCCTATTCCTTTCCCGGCAATGTCAGAGAGCTAGAAAATATTATTGAGCGCGCGGCCACTCTCTGCGAAAAAAATATAATAAAAGTACAAGATCTCCAATTGCCAGAAAAGCAGGCAACTAATGCAGGTCAATCCGAAAATAGCCCCGCTGCCCACTTACACGCGGCAAGTGGCGACTTAGAAGGTTACTTGGCGGGGATAGAGCAACAGATTATCAATGAAGCGCTAGAACTTAATCGCTGGAATAAAACTGAATCGGCGAAGATGCTCGGAGTGACCTTTAGGCAGTTTCGTTACAAGTTAAAAAAATATCAGCTGGATTAAAAAAGGGCGCCATTGGCGCCCTATCTAATCGAGCCTTCAGCTTATTTGTAATACCAAAACATACGCTTACGGCCACTGGTAATAGGCTTACCTTCACTTGGTTTAAAGATCGAGTCTCCGTCTCCACCAAGTAAGAAGTAGCGCACCTCTCCATTCAACAACACCAATCCCGAAATCGCCGTTGGCGGCAAGCCTCCGCCAGCAAACTCCGATTTCACCACCTCACCAGACAAGATATCAACTTTGTACGCAAATGCCCGGCCAAGCCCATTGCTACAGGTACCTGGTGTTGGTGAATCCGGCTTATTGGTTGCAAAGTATACCGTCCCGGTTTCAGTCAAGGGTGCGTTAACACCTTTTTCCGACGCGGAATAATTCAAATAGTAGCCGAGGTAAGGCGAAGTACTACCATCGAAGACATAGGTTTTATTATTAGTGGCATCACAAGCCACACTATCTCCTGTTACATCACTATTGTTAAAACAGGTTAACGTCGTTTGATTTAATAGATCGGATTCAATAATAGCTGTAAAACCAGCAGCCGACGCTCCCTCGTTCGGGTCAATGAGCATATAAAACCGATTCTGCACATTGTGCGCAGTACCAGCGGTCGCGGAGCCGTTAAAAAGAGGATGCTCACGATCGCCAGTTGACGCTACCACAAGATCGAACCCCTCAGTCGGTACCACGTCGGGCGGATAAAGCATTTTTCTTGCGTTATTACCGCTGCCACCCAAGGTCGCAAACTTAGTGAGAATGATTTCAGATGCCGGCGTTGTGGTGACTGGATTCACATAGATATTAGTGGAGTCCGAGGGATCAAGATCCACACGCCAAATATTGGCGGCAATATCAGCGGCGTATAAGCGATCAGTGAAGCCATCACCATCTCGATCCAGCAAAGTTATATCTGCAGGGAAGGCACTAGTCAGTGCGCTATTAGTGACACAAACACCAACAACACCCTCAGTCCCAGAAGTACTAAAACTCGATGCAGGCACAGACGCACAATTGTTAAGGGCTGCCCAAACAATTTTCCCTGTAATCCCGTCTAAGATAACAATACCGCGTCCCATGGTATCTGCCGCAACAACAGGGTCGGCATCTTGCCCAGGAGAATTGCCTGCACCGAAAATTAATACCGGCCTCGAGCGCCCACCAATTTTTGTCACCTTAGGCTGGGACCACGTAAAGCCAAGCTCTGGCAGCTGAGCGGTGGTCAGCCTCCACATCACCGTCGGAGCCATCGGGTCGGTCACATTCATCGCATAAAGCAAACGACCACCGCGACGGGCTGACATATAGAGATAGACATCACCAGAGGTAACCCCGGTGCTGCGGATATCCTGAAAGAATGTTGTCGTTCCATCAAAGAAATAATCGCGAAGTTGAGCGTTAGACGATGCAGGGGTATTAGGGAATCGAATGGCCGGATTATCATTAAATTGACGTGGCAGTTGACCGATAAACTCCGGCGCAATGAAGCTCCACAATTCACCGCCGGGTCGAACTGTTACCGTGTTTCCGCTATTGCTTATGGTTGCGCTGCGATTCCCGTTGACCGCGCGATAATGACCATCATTCGAGCCATAGAAAACAACTACTCCCTTGCTGCCTCCATAATTAACAACCGCTGGGCGAGAGTGCAAAACGTCGCCATGAATGGAACCGCGAACATTTAGGGAGCAACTGCCATCAGAACACGGCCCAGGCATTTGCTCGTTTGCCGCATTATCTTCACCGCGTACCCAGCTGATGATACTGGCAGGGTTTAGCGACTCGGTCGACCCCGTGCACTTTACTGCAGCTAACGAGCTCGCATACACAAATTTACCGCTACCTAAACTAACCGTGTAGTTATTGGTATCAACATTGACAAAGCTGCTCGTTGGAACAGAAGCACCCGTAATCAGCGATGAATTCAACAAGTTTGCCGCTGAATTTGTCCCTGTAATTGAGCAGGACTGCAAAGCCTGAGCCGACGTCAAACCGTGGTTAAGCCTATTTACATGAATCCTACTCGACAACCGCGTAACGGTCGCATTGGCAAACGTAGTCGTGCCAGAAGCTACACCACTATTTCTACCCATTTTGATTGCAAATTGGGTCGTAGACGCTGAATCAATTTGGCACGGAACCGCACTCGTACATTTCGCGCTGCCCGCAATACCGCTATCCAAAACCACGCGGTCAGTCCCCGTGGCAAAATTAAATGTTGGCGAGCCCGATGCATAGGTATAGGTACAACTGAAATTATTACCGCTGCCACTGCAATTAGCAGTACCTGATATCTGCGCCTGCTTACCGGCGGTAATCGTCGAATCGACAGTGCTCACCGCTGAAGAAATAATTGTATTGAGATCACTAACTAAATTGGCATTGCTTGCCTTAAATTCGTTTAGCGTAGCGTTATTGACGCATCCTGACATCGGACAGGTATAAACTCGACGCGCATCCTGATTAGCCAGATTATCTACCCGCAGCATTTGCGCAACGCCACCTTTCTGGACCAAGTCACCATCCGGCGCGTCAAAGGCAAAGCCATCACCCTCGGGACTATTTTTCCAGAATCCTTCTAACGGCCACTGCGCTTGATTAGTCGGTGCATTAGTTGTCCAGAAGCTCTGTGCGCTATCGACCAAACCACCGGTAATAGGGTTAACTATCGACTGGGAGTTGACAGTAGGATTCGTCGCGTCGGTAAGTACGATTCCGCCGCTAATATCAACGCCAAATTGAAATTGCTTTACATTACCCAGCCAGCGGGGACCGCCAGATGGATTTGGGCGGAACATGGCAATATAAATCTGGTTTTCGAATGTACCCTGGGTGTTTGCACTCACCGGGAGCGTTGCGGAAGAGAAAACACTGTTTACATCCAATACTTCATTAAAAATTTCACGAAATATTGCAGCTAAATCTGCATGGCTTGTCGACGTAACTTGATAAGGTTTACCACCACCCACCGTGGCGATCTCACGCAGGAAAACTAATTCCTCTGCAACCTGAGATTCAACAGCGGGGTCGTATACTGCTATTGAATAGGTCGTAACATTGCGATCAGATTGGGCACTGTCATCCACATCCACGTTGTGCATGAAGTAAGCCCATTCATCCCCCCAAAAATCATTGGCGGGGTTTTTATTGAAGCCCGTAATATTGCGAATTGTGGAGTAATTATTATACTTTGCCGACCCATTGGCATAACCAAAGGCGGAGCCTAGCTGATTAAACAAAACGCCACTTGGATTATTGTTCCCGTCTTTTACACTGGCATTCGCCGCTGTTGCGTTACCGATATATACCATAACTGAGTCGCGGCATGAGCCGCCCGGCGTAGCCAAAGAACTATAATTAACTCCCGAACACGACGCCGACGCACCAAGGCCATTTAACGCCGCCCAACTTTCAGAGATCATATCTCCCATCTCAGAGGCATTTGCAGTGACGCCACTATCAATTGCTTTTAACTTTGCAACAAAAGCATCAATACCTGCAGACGTTAACAAGGTTGGAGGAATGATCAAATACCCACAACCGTCGTTGCCATTTCCTAAGCTAGTACCATTTGGAAACCTAGTGTCGAGGTTGTTTTTATTAAACACCATCAAACCCACTTTAAGCGCACCTAAGGTATCGATATCAGCTTTAAGCGAGAGCACCGCATTTACCATCGCGCACTGCTCCATACCGCCAACGGTAGTCGCACCAAGCGCCGGAATACCGAAATCATCACTATATACACAACCGTGGACGGCATTTGCGTTCACATTACCACTGGTGTGCCAAGCTAGTAGAACCGTCTGCGCCTCTGACGATGGCGTATTCCCTACAAAAAGATCAATATCTTCGGCGATCGCTATACCGCCAGATACAAACAAAAATGTGACGGCCGAGATTAAAGTTCTCATCGTATGATTAAATGCGTTCATTACTGCCTCACCATTTTTAATTTCTTAAATGCGTGCCCTTACAGGCACGTTGTTCCTAATGCTGCACGAAGGTAAACACCTTGATGCATTTCTAAATTTGTGCCGGTTACGGTATCAGTCACGTTAGCTTGCACATCCCAGGTCATTTTGACGCAACCCGAATTTGTTACCGTCGCAATACCTTCTTCATCGCGAAAAATATTGGCATCAATGTCTTGGGCGGTACGAATACAATCTTTATCTTTTGGATAACTAAGCTCAGAGCGCAATACCGGCGCAATCCGCAAACAGCTCGGCGGCGGTACAACGGCGACCATATCGGCAACACCGTTGCCATCAAAATCACTTTCGACGTTAGAGTTCGTTGTTGGCAGTGGCAGCGAAAAATTGGCTGGGTTGGAAATATACGTTTCCAGAGCATTACTCGCCGCTAATTTAGCTTCAACACGGTACTGCTGATTACCCGCGATTTTAAAATTAACATTGCTGCTGGTAAGCATACTGGCCACGATAACACTGAAAACACCCAGCATAATCAGTACAACAATTAGCACAACACCACGCTGTTGTTTTTCTAAATTCACACGCATCACTCTCTCACCCCAGCGACGTTTGGCAACATAACGACTGTTGAATACACTTGGCGCTTAACGTTGTCACTGTATGGGCCTAGTATTTCTCGCCCAATATTGTATGTTTTAGTATTGCTGACATTGCTGCTCGATCGACTACCACGCACCAACATCTTAATTTGAATAGACACCACGTTCTGCCAATTTAAGTTGTCAGTTGCCTCCCACTCATAGATAACACCCACTGGGCATGCTGCAGGCTTGGTATCTACCGTTGGGTTGACAACGTAGCAATCTGGTCCGCCATCTCCGTCAAGATCGAGGCCATAGTCAAAATGAATATCTTCTACTCCCTCAACTAGGGTGCGAATACCACCACTGCCAGCCCTAAACTCATAACTCTTAAGGCTCGCAATGCCATCCCCTGCTCCAGAGCAATCATTGCAAGGCGAAATAAAATACGCATTCACCGTGTAGGGCCACGCTTCAGCCAAGGTCGACAGTGCACCTGTACAGCCATTTTCGCGGAGGGTTAAATCTGCTCGATCAGTACTTATTCTGAAACTGAGCGAATCTAAATCACAGCCTGATATCTGAAGATACGGCGTGGTATTTCCGGTGGGAATATTCGCCGCAGTTACTGCTACCGAGTTTGGGTCAACATGACGAACAATGAGAATTTCAGATTTATCCCGCACCTCAGCACTGAAGCAGCTAGGTATAGTCAGGCCCGGCGCCGAGCTTGCGCTATCATAGGGAAAGGCATTCACAGCCAAGGGCATCTGCACCGGCGTCAATGTGCTATCAAACCCCAAATTGGCCGCCGTTGTTTCACAGGGGCTTGGCGAAGTGTAAGTGACCGCACCGATACCAGGGTGGTACTTGCCAAAAAAGCCACCTAATGCAACGTCTTCATTAAAAACCTGCAGCGCATAACGCCCGTTTTCAATTTGATCCGAGGTGTTTGCCAGTTCCGTTCTCGTGGTACTCACAGAGGCAACAAGACTAATGATACCTAGCAACATAAATGCGCCGAGCCCCATGGCAATGAGAAGCTCTATTAAAGACAGTCCTCGCTGAGAAGCCTCGACATGATACGCACGCCTAATCATGACAGGTCTCCAATACGAATAATGGCACTCACAATGCGCCGCAATTTCTCGTCGCCGTATTGATCCTTACCACAGGTATTATTCTCTGTCGCAGTGACGGTTTCGCTTAAACCTTGCCAGGCGACGGTAATTCGATATGTTTGATCTGCGGCACTTATTTGCTGAACGCAGCCTCTCGCTCCGACCATTGCCCCGACTTTGGCACTGCCAATTTGTTCAGCTGCACCCTGCAGCAAATTATTCCACTCGGTAAGATCTGCATTTGCGATAGCCTGCTGAGAAGCATCGCCGAGCGAGCACGACGTCAAGGCGCTCACGTTATGGCCCATCGTTGATCCCGCCGCACCATAAGAGTAACAATCCGCTACTGCGCGATTAGCATTAATTCTATCAACCATATCTTGCAATACATTCAACGCTTGTAGGCGCTGATAGGATTCCGCTTCCTGCTGCACAGTACGCACCATTAAACCGGCCGCGCCCATCAAGCCGACGAGCAATACAACCAACGCCACTAATATTTCTATTAATGTAAAACCTGTGTTTGTAGAACGATGACGTATTGCCATTAGCAGCTCCCATCATCCGTGATGGTACTACCGCTTAAAGACACGCGAACACATTTAGCGACACTGCTGCTAGCGGAACTAACTAAGCTGAAGGTGACTGAGCTATCGATACGACCATTACTTCTGAATGCAAAGCTGTCTGCGCTGCCGGTAATATTCACGCCAGAAACCGCGTCTTGCGAGCGCAAGGTATTGCCAGCTGAGACTACTGTCCATCCCTCTACCCAGCCACTACCCACACGGCTAATTGTGACATCGGCATTTCGTTTAACTGCTTCGCTGCGGGCAAGCTGGAATGTTGCGTTTAAATCACTGGCGACACTGCGCAAACGCTGGGTACGAATAAAGTCATTAAATGACGGCACCGCAACACCAGCCAGTATCGCGACGATGCCAAGAGTGACCATTAACTCAAGTAGGGTATAGCCACGCTGCCGACCTAATCCCAGCATCTTGCGCCCCCCGCTGCATGTCCCTTTTGCCCCTGACTATTCAGGGTGAGCGTGCCACAGCTATCATCACTGGCTTGGCCGCTTTTGGGTACCGCTGACACTGTGTAGGTTGGCGGTGTCGCCGCGTTATTCGCCGTGGTGCTAATCGTGAAATTGCTGCTTACCTGGGTAGGCGTCGTTGCACCCAAATCCGCCATACTCGTCGCGTAGCTGCGCTCATCAAGAAAGTTGCGTTCCTGCATATTTGCCACTTCCATTACAAAGCTAGCCGCTGCCGAACGGTTAGCCCGAACGGTATAATCGCGATAGGAAGGCAGCGCCACCATCGCAAGAATGGCAATAATCGCCGCCGTGATCATCACTTCGATTAAGGTGAAACCTTTTTGATTCATGCAAATACCGTCTTAGCCTAGAGCTTTATCCTCAGCTTAGACTAGATGATATTGCGAAGAAGTCAGCAGCACGCTGACAAACGGTAGGTTTTGCCGACGAGCGGCAAAATAACGAGAGATGCTGGGAACTAGCGTCGCCAGCAATCGGATACGGTCTTGCTCGAACCACTTGGCTTGCTAGTCAAGCCAAGCTGTCCTGTTTCATCTACGGTAAGATCGCCGCAGTCATCACCGACCATCGGCCCCGCACGGCTGGCCCTTAGCGTAAAGGCATTGGCAGAAGCAGAACTAGAGGCAATGTTGTAGTAGGCAGCGCCATTCTCTGGCACCTTGGTCAAAAATACCGACGGCAATGTCGATCCTGCGGCCGTCGTAGTATACCGCCCATTCGCCGTATAATAGCGCTCTAGTGCCTGCGCAGCAGAGAGCAGCGCGCCACTTGCTTCGGCGCGCCGAGATTTCGCTATCTGCGCTTGATAAGAGGGATACGCGATAGAGGCGAGAATCCCGATAATCGCGACCGTTATCATCAGTTCCATTAAACTGAAGCCCGTCGATTTTGAAAACTGCATCACTGCAATTGCCTCCACGACTGTCTGCCAGAAACATCGCTTCCGCCACCTGTTTCTGTGATAACCCCGATGGTGCCGCTGGTTCCTGAAGTATATTTATACTCAAGCTCACCAGCGCCGACAATACCGGGGGTTTTTATCATTTCCGGACTGCCAATACCACTCGCCGGATAATAATCACCTTGGTAAAGTGCCACGTCTAGCGCATTCACTTTGCCATCGCCATTGATGTCCAAAACAGGGCCGCCAATACGACCGCCTGTATCTGCATCTAACTCCATCAACCAACTACTGCCCCCAAAACCACATACACTTTCGGATGGGATTATTGTAGCGAAAATAATTCTGCCATTCCGGAGTACAGGCTGCGAAACCACGCGCTCCCCTGTTCGCGTTTTAGATGGCGGGTATAAGGGCAAATGCCAACCGTATGTTGGCGGCGTGCCAACACTATTATTTGAAACGATTCGAATTTTATTCGTCGAGGTCGATCCGTTAGCCGTTGTCGCCTCGCCTTCAAAATCAATACTTTGTGAAAGCAGCTTATCACGCCCGACGAAGCTAGCACCGTTGTCTCGAATACCGTAAAAGTCCTGCACAGCAGGTGTGACAGGTAATAGTCCATCACTATTTTCAAAATACTTCCCAGTACCAAAATAGACCATATAGCCTCCCTTAGGATGGACGCCGACGGTTGGCCTAGAAGTAATCGGCTGCGGGTTGCCATCTAGGTCTACTACCTTATAAAGCGGCGTGGGAACACTGCCGGTTTTATAAGCAACATCCCACTGGCCTGTATTAGCACCGCTTAAATCAAACTTCCAAAGATTTCCCTTCAGATCGCCAGCGTAAACAAAATCAGTGACGCGATCATTATTCACATCCACTGGTACTGGCGTTGCCAAGCCATTATCAACACCACTAACACCGGTATTGATCGCTTTGATTAAAGTGCCCGTCTTCAAGTCCACCACAAAGAGTTTTACCGTATCGCCAGAATTGTAGCCATTCCCAAAGACTGCAACCCACTTATTCGCCCCCGCCGCAACCCTAGCTATGGCAGGCTGACTCATTGCTACACCCAACTTATCTGTCGCATTACTCGCAGTTGAAAACTCCCACAGGAAGTTTGCTGCCCCCATGCCTGTTGGATTAGTTACATCAATTGCAAATACAGATTTACCGCCCGCTGCTGTTGAACTTACTAATATGGATTTCCAGGTATTGTCAATATACGCATCGAGCACACGCGGCGAACCATCTACAATATACGAATGTTCATATTCACTTTCGGTCAATTCAGCTAATTTCGGATACGCTGACACCGGAATATAGGCGAACTTCTCAACGCCGGTCGCTGCATCAAAACCATGCAACATACCGTCATTGGCGCCAACATAAATCATTGCCGCTCGCGATGCCTTGTTGCTCAAGAAAGCCCCATAGCTTGAGCCTTCCAAACCGGGCAGCTTGTTATAACCAAAATTTTCATTCGTGCCGACAAAGAAAGGATCTGAATTAATAATATCGCCGAGAATGGCTGTACGCTCTCGGAATTTGCTTCCCTCATTTGACTTATCACCACGCAGCCATGATAAGCGGTCCTTCCCTTCGTCAGCCGCCTGCCCTGCGCGAAGACTATCTTGTTGGCTCGTAGCCAACTCACTCCAGTTAGCGAGGGTAAACGCTACCGCTTTAGTCACTTTGGAGCCTTGCTCTCCCACCCCCGTAATAATGTTCCTCGAACCCGGTGCGGGGATGCCGCCTTTATTGGTATCCCAAACAACATTATTAATACTACCGTCGCCATTTAGTGAGTAAGCAATAATTCGGCCCGACCACTCCAAACTATTAAAGCTCGCCTGATAAATTAAAGTTCCAGAATCCAACCGCGTTGAGTTAGCAGCGACTGATGAAGCTGACGATTTACTTTCATTTGCAATGGTCTGCAATATATTGCCAAGCTTATTGGCAAAAACCTCCGGCTCCGACGCACTAAAAAATCCGCCTCTTGAGTTTACCGCCGCATGCAACAAGTCATCTATTTTATTAACTTCGCTAGAAGTTGGCTTAGGCCAGGTAATGGAAGCACCTGACGAAATTGCATTAAAAGCGGTGTCTGGATCGATAGTACCGAAGACACCCAAACCCACACCAAACGTGGTCATATGCTGCCAAAATGCGGGCGATGTTTTCGACACAGACACGACATTCGCCATATCGGTACGCAAATCATTTTTCCAATAATACATGGCAACATCAGCCAATGTACTGGACTCACCATCGGTGAAAGGCGAGACCTTTTTATAGGTATAACTTGCCCCAGTTGGGCCGGTTAGGGTTGGCCCTTCGGTACCGTCATTATTATTGTTTGGACCACCGCTTGTTGCGCTTCCCGACCAGTAGCCATCGGTCATTAATACCGTATAGTTTCTTCTGCACTCCAACTGGTCAGAATTATCATCGGTTCCGGGATCAGCTCCCCACGGGCCCTTATTGTCCTTGCGCGAAAAGTATTTACCGGCGTAATCAATGGCCAAACGCAAAGGTGTTCCCGCATTGGGAATTTCACGCTCATACAAAGACTTATAAAATTCCGTCCTTGCAGCGCCGTCAAATGCACGCACACCGTTCACAATAACCTTGGTTTTCTCGCCATCAATTGTCGTTTCGCCTTGGTTAATGCTACCAAAACCAACCCTTATCCCAGCACCCTGCTCAGCAAATGCATAGCCACTGCCGCCGCGGGCTGTCAGAATTCGTGAGCGATAATAGGTATACCAGTTAGCGAAATTCTGTATTTCCTGCTCATACGTGCAGCTTACTGGGTCTTCATCATTACAATCGTCTCGATTATCACGACCATCCCCCGTGTAAGTTTGACCCGAGCGGATTTCAACTTCTCTGAAATTACTCCAAACCCAATCACTGCCAGTGCCTTTGTACCAAAAATACTTCGCAGGCCAATATTTTTTGGCCGATGTTTCAAAGCTACATGAACCATTGCTACTGCACTTATACCACCTGACACTGTTGTAATTATCATTAGCTTCGACATTTAACTTTCGACAGAATTTCGCATCATAGCTGTTTGTAGTTCGATCTGGATTATGGAATGCACACGATGGGTTTGAATTAGGATAGTAACTTCCATCAGCTTTAATCCAAGGGTAATAAGTTGTACCTGGATTATAGTAAACGGCGTTGACTTGCGGTGAGCGCGAACGGGCATTGAACCCAACATCTTTCTCAACAGTAGGCACATAATTATTATAATCACTGCCTTTGTAAACGCCGTCAGCACGTGGGAATATATATCTTGCGTCGCTGTAAATAATACTGTCTGGCATTAACTCAAATTGCATTGAACCTGAGTCGTCCAATATATACATGACATTCGGCTCTGCAGCCTGCGTCAAGAATAGCGGCTTTTGGGCAATTTCGTCGTTTACTGGCTCCTCAGAATCGCAATCTTTCTTTTCCCCTTTAACAGTAAACTTAGCCTTACATTTCGTATTGTCATTATTACTATTGTAAACGGTTAATTTATTGTCATTAAAACCATACTTTCTACTCGGGCACTGCTTATTTTTATCAACGTCAATATCGACTATTTCCGTAATCTTATTCAAATCCGAAAAGGTGACGCTCTCATTTGATTTTTTCTTACCTATAGATTTATTCGTGCTTCGCTCGACAATGCAACTATCTGCGGCATAAACAGTAGGCGCAAACCCAACACTGAAAAAAATCGAAGCAGATAACATTAGAAATAAGCTTTTACGCAAATTAAAAACCTTACTTTTATTCATAATTTTTCTCAGTAGAATATTCATAGACTTAATTTCTGCGCTTAAATGTTGTGCTCAGCACCACCATGCTGCGACTACTCGCGCCGTAACCTCTAGCTGTTACACGATAAAATATTAATGGCGCAATAGGGTTGTCAGCATCTAAAACAGCATTTTCGCTTCCGATGCTCACCAACTCCTCAATAATGTACTCTGGTGGCTTTGCCGAATACGGAATAACATCGGCAGCCATCACTTGCCAACCGACTGACGTATGATTAGACCAAACAGGCTCAACACAGGCAGTTGCTGTATTCGCGGGGTCAGCGCACTGCAAATAGAGTCCGTTAGTACCATCGAAAGGCCCCACATTAATTTGCGACAAGACAGCCTCGCCTTCACGCAAGCCCGCCTCTGCAGACTGAAAGGCCAAGTTGGTATCCTTTGCATTACCCGCCATACGCTCTTGCATTGTTGAAGACTGCATAGATGCCGCGGCAATAATGGTCAGTATTAACATGAATACCAGGCTAACAATCAAAACCGCACCGCGCTGTCGGCTAATATTGCTGCCTCGCAGAACATAAATCATGGCAATTTATTCCTAATCGCAAATACATTGGTAAATATTTGTCGAAAACGCCCATCGGTATTTGCAACAACATTTCCATTGGTATCAATAATGGATTGGGCATTTTCCGATCCGGTCTTACCAACGATATTCTCTTCCGATGCCACCATTAGCAGTGATATACGCACACTCAAAACATCTTCCCAATCCGTAACTGCTGCACCTCTGCGATACTCATCTACAGCGCGATCATCATTGGTATCGACGCCGTAAGAGATTTGCATATCCTCGACACCTTCAACCAACTCAACCGCAGCTGCCATCACACCACCTGAACCCGCAACCAATCTCTGCATATAAAGTGCATTTATAGGCCGACCGCCAGCCGTATCTCGACCGGTATCGCGTATAAAATAATCAACACTTTCAAACCCAAATACCTCAGCGTCCGTTTGATAAAGTTTGCTCAGGTTATTGCTAGAATTAAGCCCCTGCCCGACAGAATGCGCTAAGGTTGTTGCGGCGTTGCCGTTGTTACCTGGATTATTGACGATACGAAAAACATCTGCATTTAAGCAATCGCTAACCATGACATAGTCGCCAGTTTCGAAACCGAGGTTATTATTTTCTATCTGCAAATTGGCGTTATTACTCGCCATATTACCCGTGACATTGACATCATTTTCAGATGCTTTTTTGATATGCAGTACATCACTGCCCACCACCGCAGATAAAGTGTTGCCGGCCGCTACATTATCTTCACCGACTAGTGCGGTCGCCAAACTAAAATCAACTACGTTGGCAGGCACGGCAATCACGTTCACACTAATATTGCCAATAGAACTGCAGCCCATATATCCCGCCATACGGATTTCCTTACCAAGAAAACGCATCGCAAATCGGGCGTTTTCTTGAATTTGTGCCAGTGAATCCTGCACCTTTGAGCTGGCGTTAGTTGCCAGGAATACCTGAATCACCGCCGCACTTAAAAACAAGCCCAAGGTGATCGCAATCATTAATTCAACTAAACCAAACCCACGCTGTGATCCCTTCATAAACTCTCCCTCACAGCCTGGTTTGAAAAACGAAGGTCTGGTTGTCACCGGCATTCGCCTCTCTGGTCTTCGACAGCCGGCTTTCGTCCCACTGAATAGTGACAGTGAAATTATTGTCATCGCGAGCCACAGATGCGTCGCCGGCGGGCAGTCGCAGCGCGATTTCCTGCAGCCATTCCTGAATATCAATTTGATATATAGCGGCACCGGCAGGCGCATCGTCATCGATCGCCAAATCATAACGCCCCGCAAGGGCATCGGATCGATTAGCTCGCATGCGATCCGAGATATCATTCGCTAGGAAAACTGCAGTAGAGCGGGAGGTGGAGGCCTGATTAAACTTGACTGCATTTAGCTGCATTGCGGCCGCGCCGAGCACACCTGTCGCAGTTATTAATACGGCGACAAGCACTTCAATTAAGGTTGCGCCTCGCTGTCGACTTCTCATTAAGGGCAGCTCCTTTCGCTGAGACTCACTTGGCCGGTGAGACCAATAGTAATATTGCGATCACGAGAACAATACTCGGGGGATGTGCGATATGAAATCGCGATCGCAGCAGTATCATTAAGGAAGCCATCGCGGGTAAAAGCGACATTTGTAATTGCCGTGCCACCGCGATCGCCGGTGATTACCGCGCCCCCACTGCCTGAGGTATTAGTTTGGATGGCTTCGCCATCGTCATAACTGCCACTGCTGTCGGCATCAACCCAGCTCCGCCAGCCATTTGCCCAATTCCCGTTGATTGCGCTTACCGTCACGGTCGTCCCGCGCACCACCGCCTCTGAGCGCGCTGCCATAAGCGACCTTACAAGCTGCTGAACCACAGCGCGATCACGGGATTCATCCATATACTTTGTAAAGCTTGGCGCCGCTATGGCAGCCAATATAGCGGCAATCGAGACCGTCACTATCAGCTCGATTAACGTAAACCCCTTGATTTCACCCTTAAACCGCATATTACGCATCCATTTTAAGCTTGACATTTCCTTCCATAGCCCTAGATTAAACGAGGGGGGCGTTCGATTAAACCTAAAATCAGCATGGAAGCTGATAGATCGAAATGAGAATCACTCCTGAGTGTAACCCAATATGGAAAGGAGTCCATAATGGAAAATCGAGGGTATACTTTATTCGAGCTAGTTGCTGCTCTAGCCATAACGGCAATACTCAGCGTCAGCGCCGTTCCAGCCTTTTACAACCTTCTGCAACAATATCGTCTGCGCTCCGCAGGTCAGCAATTGTTCCATTTTCTCACCAGCGCGAGAGCGACCGCAGTAATGCGTAGCAAACAAATCACCGCAGAAAATAGCGATGGTGATTGGTCTACGGGCGCGACACTGTTCGAAGACGACAATGGCAATGGCGCACAGGACAACGGCGAAGCCGTTTTGCTACGCATGGGAAATCAGGGGGATGTGCAAATACAAGGAAACCGCTGGGTTGCTGATTACGTCAAATTTGCGCCTGACGGCAGCGCTCAAACCACTAGCGGTGCCTTTCAGGTCGGCACAATTACCGTCTGTCAGACCGGATATAACGAGGCATATCAGTTAATTATTAGCATCGGTGGTCGGGTACGAATGATCAATACCGAGATTGAAGAATGCTGACTGGCCTAAGAAACGTCGACTAAGCGCAGCTCTTTAGGTAGCGAGAAGGTGATATTTTCTGGCCGACCGTCTAGCTCCACGGGTATGGAAGCCCCCAGCTCACAAAGTCGGTCAATCACCGCGCTCACTAGTACTTCCGGTGCGGAGGCACCTGCGGTAATACCAATTTTGGGTTTACCTTCAAGCCATTCGGGTCGAATATCTTCTTCGCTGTCAATTAAATAGGCCCGGCAGCCAATGCGTTCTGCTAATTCACGCAAGCGATTTGAATTTGAGCTATTCGGTGAACCTACCACCAACACAAGATCTACCTGCTGCGCCAAGGTCTTAACTGCGTCTTGCCGGTTTTGGGTGGCATAGCAGATATCATCTTTGCGCGGACCTTCTATATTTGGAAACTTTCCCCGCAGCGCTTTAATCACCGCAGCGGTATCGTCCATCGATAAGGTGGTTTGAGTCACATAAGATAGGTGGCTGGGATCTTTCACCTCGAGGGCCAGTGCCTGCTCGACATCTTCAACCAGATATATTTCGCCACCTTGGGAGGCGTCGTACTGCCCCATCGTACCTTCCACCTCGGGGTGGCCCTTGTGCCCAATCAAAACGCACTCGCGACCTGCGCCACTAAAATTCACCACTTCCATATGGACTTTGGTCACCAGCGGGCAGGTGGCATCAAATACTTTTAGGCCACGACGATCAGCCTCAGTACGCACGGCTTGCGACACACCGTGGGCACTAAATATAACGATTTTGTCGTCTGGCACTTCGTCTAACTCGTCGACAAATCTCGCGCCGCGCTGACGCAAATTTTCGACCACAAATTTATTGTGCACGACTTCATGACGAACATAGATTGGGGCGCCAAATACATCCAGGGCGCGATTAACAATTTCAATCGCGCGATCAACACCAGCGCAAAAACCACGGGGGTTCGCCATTTTAATTTGCATTTTGTCGCCAGCGTCACTCATTACTTCATCGCACCCAGATTACTGCTTCGCAAAAACCACTATTACTTTGTATCAGCCTGCGCGCTGACGCTTAAAATTTCAACTCGGAAATTCAGCATTCGCCCCGCCAGCGGATGGTTAAAATCGACCATGACATAGTCATCATCTACTTCGCTTACGACACCTGGCAATTCGGCACGGGCTGCATCGGCGAAGGAAATCACCAAGCCTTCTTCTAATACCATGTCGGCGCCAAACTGGCTGCGCGGGAAACGCTGAATATTCGCGGGATTGCGCTGGCCAAAACCGTCTTCCGGCGCCAGAGTAAAGTTCTCTTTTGCACCGGCCTTTAATCCCAGCAGTTTAGCTTCGACGCTCGGCAACAAATTACCATCGCCAAATACAAAGCTTGCCGGCTTGCCGCCGAAGTTAGAATCCACTTCATCGCCGTCAATTATACTTAAAGAGAAATGCAGGCAAATTTCAGTGCCTGGTGCTATGCCAATATTCGTCATGATGTATTCAGTTCCAGTCAGCCTTTAGGCTGATTTTTTCGGCTCGGGGTTCAGAACCATATCGAGTAATAAAAGACAGGCGCCCACACTGATACCCGCGTCGGCAATATTAAAGGTTGGAAAATAGCTTGTGCCCCAGTGTACTGAAATAAAATCAATAACATGGCCGTAATACATACGGTCCCACAAGTTACCTACCGCGCCTCCTAACACCAACGCCAAGGCCAGCGACAGCAACCATTGCTGACGTTGCAAGCGCATCAACCACACACAAATATACGCACTGACTGCCAAGGCGATCACCGAAAAAAACCAGCGCTGCCAACCACCCGCATCACTCAAAAAACTAAACGCAGCGCCGCGGTTATAGTGCAGCGTAATGTCCAACACCGGCAGAATTTCTATTGGGCTGGCATAGTCCAAATTGCTGTCAGCAAAATATTTACTAATCTGATCCAGCACAATCACAACGACGGCTATCAGCAACCAAAACACGCGGCTGCGGCGCTGTGCCGCGGTTTCGCCATCTACTCCAGCATCATGCATACAGACGCACTTCCCCATCGCCATCAACGTTGTCGATGCAACGGAAACACAACTCTGGGTGCGCAAGCGACTGCCCCACATCCTCTCGGTGATGCCAGCAGCGCGCGCACTTGCTGCCATCACTAGCCGCGACGCGCACCTGCAAACCCTCTACATCCGTTTCAATTGCTTCATTAACAGCAGACAAAGGTGCCAGGCGTGCCGCCGAAGTAATCAACACAAAGCGCAGCTCATCACCGAGGGCATTTAAGGTGTTCATTAATGACTCATCACAGAACAAGGTCACCTCAGCTGCTAAACTGCCGCCGACAAAGCCCTCTTTTTTAGCGCCCTCAAGCACCTTGTTCACCGCCGACTTAACATCTTGAACCGTGTCCCAGAAGCCATCACCCATATTGCTATCGGCAGGCATTTTATCCAGTCCCAAATACCATTCTGCGGCAAACACGGTACCTGACCGCTGGCCTGGTAAATGCTCCCACAATTCGTCTGCCGTAAAGCTCAAGATGGGCGAAATCCACCGCGTGAGTGCTTCTGCAATATGGTAGAGCGCGGTCTGCGCAGAGCGGCGCGGTAAACTATTCGCCTTGGTGGTGTATTGACGATCCTTGATAATATCCAGATAAAAACCACCCAACTCCAAGACACAGAAGTTATGCAGCTTTTGATACACCAAATGGAATTGATAGGCATCGTAGGCCGCCACAATTTCGTCTTGTAACACCGCGGCACGATGCATAATCCAACGGTCTAAAGCCAGCATCTCCGAAGGCTCAACCGCATGTTCCGTCGGCTCAAAACCCGCCATATTCGCCAGCAGGAAACGCGCGGTATTACGAATGCGACGATAGGAATCCGCGGTGCGCTTGAAGATCTCATCCGATACCGTCATTTCATTGCGGTAATCGGTGGCCGCCACCCATAGGCGCAGGATATCAGCGCCCAAGGTATTCATGATTTTCTGCGGCGCCACCACATTGCCGACAGACTTAGACATTTTGCGCCCCTGCGCATCGACGGTGAAGCCATGGGTCAACACCCCCTTATACGGTGCCACGCCGCGCGTTGCGATTGAAGTCAGCAATGACGACTGGAACCAGCCGCGATGCTGGTCAGAACCTTCAAGGTATAAATCGGCGGGAAACTGAAGGCTCTCAAGCTGTGACAGCACCGCGTAGTGGGTTACACCGGAATCAAACCACACATCTAAGGTGTCGTTTACTTTACTGTATTGTTCAGCGTCGTCACCCAGTAATTCCGCCGCGTCTAAGTCAAACCAGGCTTGAATACCGCCCGCCTCGACAAGCTTGGCAATTTGCTCAATCAATTCAGCCGTGCGGGGATGTAATTCCGCGGTTTCGTTGTGGGCAAATAAGGCAATCGGCGCACCCCAAGTACGCTGACGAGAAATACACCAGTCTGGCCGCTCTTGCATCATAGATTCAATGCGTGCGCGCCCCCAGCCCGGCGTCCAATTCACCGTATCGACGGCCGCCATCGCCATATCAAGCAGGCCATTTTGCTTCATGCTCACAAACCACTGCGGTGTGGCGCGGAAAATAATTGGGCTTTTATGACGCCAGCAATGCGGATAGCTGTGTTCAAAATGCTTGCAGTGCAACAAGCGGCCGCGCTCAGTCAGGGTGGCAATGACGTTATCGTTGGCCTTGAAAACGTGCTGCCCCTCAAATAACTCGGTGCCCTCTAAAAACGTACCGTTGGCCGCGACCGGATTATAAACCTCTAAACCGTATTGCTTGCCTACCACAAAGTCGTCTTGACCGTGCGCTGGCGCCGTGTGAACAGCGCCGGTACCGGCATCGGTAGTCACGTGATCGCCTAAAATAACGGGAACCTGACGGCTGTAAAACGGATGCTGTAACAGCAGGTTTTCTAGCGCCGCACCTTTGCAGCGACCGACAAGCTCAAATGACTCTACTTCGTAGCGCGCCAGAGTAGATTCGTGTAGCGCTTCTGCTAGTAGCAACACCATCTTGGCGCCGCTCTCACCGGTGAAACTCACCCAAACGTAATCAAGCTCTGGGTGCAAGCACACCGCCATATTAGCTGGCAGTGTCCACGGCGTGGTGGTCCAAATCGCTAGATTCAGCTCGCCGTCGATATCAGCGGGCAAACCGGTTTTTACGATCGCCGCGTCGCGATCTACTACCGCAAACGCCACGTCGATAGCGGGCGAGGTTTTATCTTTGTATTCAACTTCCGCTTCGGCCAACGCTGAGCCGCAATCCATACACCAATGCACGGGCTTAAACCCCTTATGCATATGGCCATTTTCAACAATTTTGCCCAAGGCGCGGATGATATTCGCCTCAAAATGGAAGTCCATGGTCAGATAGGGTTTATCCCAATCGCCAAATACACCCAAGCGCTTGAAGTCTTCGCGCTGACCATCAACTTGCTTATAGGCGTATTCACGACACTTCTCGCGGAAGGTCGCGGCATCAACTTTATGGCCGGCCTTGCCGACTTTCTTTTCAACGTTTAACTCAATTGGCAGACCGTGACAGTCCCACCCCGGCACATAGGGCGCATCAAAACCACTGAGTGTTTTTGATTTAACAATCATGTCCTTGAGGATTTTGTTTACCGCGTGACCGATGTGAATATCGCCATTCGCATACGGAGGACCATCGTGGAGAATAAATTTCTCGCGGCCTTCGCGCGCATCGCGAATTTGCTGATACACACCCTCGTCCTGCCAGCGCTTTAGCATGCCGGGTTCGCGTTGCGACAAATTCGCCTTCATCGCGAAGCTCGTCTCGGGTAAATTCAGGGTGTGCTTATATTCACTCATATTGGTGTTCTGTATATTCCAAAGTAATCAGTACTGTTAATTAAAGCCGCAGCTTAGCTAAACTAAATATCGAAATAATTTTTCGCTTGCTCAACATCTCGTGCTATTTGCGCCTTAAGCGCATCAAGCCCATTGAATTTGTGTTCTTCCCGCAGTTTTTTGCGGAACACAACCGTGATATTGCGACCGTAAATACTCTGTTTAAAGTCGAGAATATGCACTTCTAAAATAGCCTTGGACAAATCACCCACTGTTGGTCGCACCCCAACATTGGCAACTCCGGGCCGCACGACACTGTCTGCGCCATGCACTTCCACTGCAAATACGCCCGACAAGGGCGAACGCAAACGATGCAATTCCATATTTGCCGTGGGGGTACCAATAGTTCGCCCCAACTGCTGGCCGACAATAACCCGCCCAGAAATACTGTAGGGGCGGCCCAGCAAGCGCTCCGCCAAATCAAAATCAGCGCTACCCAATACCTCGCGGATTCGCGTGCTGCTAACGCGCTCGCCGGTCACTTCAAGCGTTGAGGTATCGACAACCTCAAAGCCGTCGATCTTGCCGGCCTTACGCAGTAGGTCAAAATCGCCACTGCGATTGCGGCCAAAACGCAAATCGTCGCCAACCACGATGTACTTCACACCCAGCCCGACAACGAACAACTTATGGATAAACACATTGGCGGTCATGTCGCGAAAATCTGGCGTGAAGCTAATTCGCACAACGCGATCTATGCCCAAGTCGCGCAGCGCAATAAATTTCTCTTTGAAGCTCATTAAGCGCGCAGGCGCTTCGTCGGGGGAAAAAAACTCACGCGGCAGCGGTTCAAACAAGACAACCGTAGACGGCAGGCCCATTTCACGACCCTTGGCAATTAACTGGCGCAACACGGCCTGGTGTCCTAAATGCACACCGTCAAATGCCCCAATCGTGGCGACGCAGCCACGATGACGAGGTCGAAAATGTTGAAATCCGCGGATTAACTCCATGGCAGCCGTCTTGTTACCCAACAAAGCGAGGGATTATAGCCCAGGAGTAGGCCTGACTAAAACGCTAGTGTTCGCTAGTCTTGCCACTCCCGCCGGCCGGAAACAGATCATGACAGTAAAAACAGGCTAGCGATCACTAGTGTGCAGCAGTTCCCTTGATGTCTCGCAGCCGTAAACCACCTAACAACATAACAAGAATGTAGGCACCACCGCCGGCTAGACAAAGCGCCAACAAATGTAAAGAGCGCTGCCACACACTCCAAACCTCCCAGTCATTAAACCACTGCAAGCCAAAGTACAAGCATGCGCTCATCGCCGCCACGCCGCAGAGCAACTGCAGATAGTAACGCCCCCAGCCAGCCAGCGGCGCAAAGCCCGCATTGCGACGCAAGCCCCGATACAACAGCCCCGCATTAAGCCAAGCCGAGCCCGCCGTCGCCAGCGCCAAGCCCGCGTGACCGATCTGCCAGTAGTGATGCAGCGGAACAACAAAAGCGATATTCATCACCATATTTGACACCATCGCGATAATACCTATGCGCACCGGCGTCTTGGTGTCCTGACGCGCATAAAACCCCGACGCCAGTATCTTGATTAACATAAAGGGAATGAGGCCGAGGGTGTAGGCACGCAAACTCAAGCTCGACATTTCCACGTCGCGCATTTGCAGCTCGCCGTACTGAAACAGGGTAATTAAAATTGGCTCAGCTAATAGCATCAACGCCACCGCTGCAGGAACGGCCATGAGCAATACACTGCGCAACCCCCAATCTAAGGTCGCGGAATACGCGACGTCATTGCCGCCAGCACGCTGGCGGGACAGGTTTGGCAATACCACGGTGGCAATGGCGATGGCGAAGACGCCCAGTGGCAACTCTACCAAGCGATCAGAGTAATAAAGCCAAGAGATACTGCCCGTGGGTAAAAATGAGGCCAAAATTGTGTCTAGCAGCAAATTAATCTGGCTGACCGACACCCCAAACAAAGCTGGGATCATTAGGGTGACGATCTTTTGCACGCCTTCGTTGTGCCAGTCCCAGCGCGGCCGCGGCAGCATTTGAATCTGCTGTAAAAAAGGCAGTTGAAATACCAACTGCACCGCACCGGCCATCAACACCCCCCACGCCAAGGCCATCGCCGGCTCGGCAAAGTACGAGGACATATAAAGCGCGGAGACAATCAAACACACATTCAATAGCACTGGGGTAAAGGCCGGCACGGCGTAGCGGCCAAAGGTGTTTAATATGCCGCCAGCAAAACCGGTCATCGAGATCAAAAACAGATACGGAAAAGTAATCCGAATCATGTCAGAGGTCAGTGCAAACTTGGCTGGATCATCCCGAAAGCCGGGAGCAAATATTGTCGCGACCAAGGGCGAGGCTATAACCGCGACAGAGGTTACCAATAGCAGCACACCGCCCAGCGCACCGGCTGTGCGGTCGATAAGCAGCTTAACCGACTCTTTGCTGCCTTTTTCATGATATTCAGAAAGCACGGGCACAAAGGCTTGCGAGAACGCGCCTTCGGCAAACAAACGCCGCAGGAAATTGGGAATTTTAAAGGCGACAAAAAAACAGTCCGCATTACTGCTGGCGCCGAGAAAAATGGCGATGACGACATCGCGAACAAGCCCCAAGACTCGCGACATCAGGGTCATCACGCTGACCAGCAAACTCGATCGCAGCAAGCCGCGTTGCTTGGCTGGCTTTACTGTCGCCGGCTCACTCATGCTCCCCACCGCTGACGCAATGTATCTCGATGCTGACGCAGCCACTGCATGGCGATGATACTGTGAGCATTATTTATTTTGCCGGTATCGAGCATGGCCATCGCATCCGCAAAGGGAATTACTTGAGCGTGAATATCCTCGCCCTCAGAGGCAAGTCCGAAATAGCCACCCGCCGCACTTAGGTCTGCACGACCACAAAACAAATAAAAGTATTCGTCACTGCCACCTGGCGAGGAGTAGTACTCAGCTATCGCCTCCATTTCGCCAATGTCTATACCCGCTTCTTCTTTGGCTTCGCGGCGCGCTACTTCGGCGGGGCTTTCATCGGTATCAATAATACCGGCGACCAGCTCCAGCAACCACGGACTTTTGGCACGATGTAATGCCCCAACACGAAATTGCTCCACCTTTAAAATACAGTCATTGACCGGATCGTAAGGCAGTAGCCCCACTGCCGGGCCGCGCATAAACAACTCGCGGCTCAGCCAGCTTCCCCAGCCACCACCAAACAAACGATGACGTAAACGCAATGCCCGCACCTGAAAAAAACCGCGCCATGCAGCGCGGTCTTCATCAATTTCTACATCCTTACGTTCAAAATCTGCCATTCAAAAAATCCGCTGTCGCCGAGTCAAAAACGAATATTAAAAACGTCTTTCGGTATACCAATTCACGTCCCGAGCGGCTTTATCGACCTGATCGGCAACGTCGAGGGTAAGTGCAAACAAGGCCATGCGCACCAAGACACCATTGTCAGCCTGCCTAAATATTGCCAAATTCGGGTTGTCGTTCAGGTCATTATCCAGCTCATTGGCCTCGGTGCGAGAATCCCGCGGCAAAGGATGCATGATGACGGTATTGGGCTCACAGTAGCGGGTGTATATCGATTGATTTAGACGGTAGCGGCCGCGGTATAAATCCGCCTCAGCGGGGCTGGCAAAGCGCTCTTCCTGTATCCGTGTTGAATAGGCGATATCCACCTTTGAAATACTGCTTTCCATCACGTCAGATTCTTGCACCGTGTGACCAGCTTGCCGCAACTGCTCAACAATCGCTTCCGGCATTTTCAATTCATCCGGAGAAATAAGTACCACAGTTACGTTTTTGTATAAGCACAGTAATTTACACAGGGAGTGCACCGTGCGGCCGTATTTCAAATCGCCAATCATGGCGATACGCAGTCCGTCGAGATCGCTACGTCCCTGATGCTGCAGTTCTTTACGAATAGTATATAAATCTAATAAGGCTTGGCTCGGATGCTCGTTCGCACCATCACCGCCATTCATCACCGGCACTCGACTCGCCGCCGCAAACTCAGCAACCGAGCCCGACACGGGATGTCGCATCACAATCACATCGCTATAACCGCTTAATACCCGCGCGGTATCGTAGAGCGATTCGCCTTTGGCAATGGCCGAGGTTTCAAAACCAGTGGTCTCACGCACCTCGCCACCCAAAAGATTAAATGCACAACCAAAACTCACACGAGTTCGGGTAGAGGGCTCAAAAAACATATTGCCTAAAATGGCACCGTCGAGCACCTTGGTAACGCGTTCGCGATGAGCGTAGGGCACCATGCGATCGGCAACCTCGAACACCCGCTCAATATCATTGCGATCAAACTGACTGATAGAGAGAATATGACTGCCAGAAAATTTCACTTCTACCTCTCCAAAAAATTAAACCGTCGCTACCACGTCGGGTGCATTAACGCCTTCATCAAATTGCAAACTCGCCCAACGCGCATAGAGCGGCGAGCTCTGTAAAAGTTCGGTGTGACTGCCAGTCGCAACCAACTTGCCATGATCCAGCACCGCAATAACATCAACATTCACCACCGTGGCTAAACGGTGGGCAATCACGATGGTAGTGCGCCCCTTCATCAATAGCTCTAGCGCCCGTTGAACTTGGTATTCGCTTTCGGCGTCCAGCGCACTGGTCGCCTCATCCAGCAATAATAAAGTCGGGTCAGCCAATATCGCTCGCGCAATGGCGATACGTTGACGCTGACCACCGGACAGGCGAATACCACCCTCGCCCACAAAACTGTCGTAGCCCTCGGATAGACGCTCAATAAACTCGTGGGCGTAGGCCGAACGCGCCGCCGCCTCAATTTCTTCCGCACTGGCGTCCGGTTTGCCGTAGCGAATATTGTCAGCCACGGTGCCGGTAAATAACACCGGTTGCTGGGGAACCATGGCAATTTGGCTGCGAAGATCGTCAAGGCTCAATTCACGAATGTCGATACCGTCAAAGCGAATAGCGCCTTGCTGAACATCATAAAAGCGTAGAATCAAATCCACTAAGGTCGATTTACCAGCGCCTGAACTGCCAACTAAAGCCACGCTACTGCCAGGGGAAATATTCAAATTTAAATTATCTATGGCGCGCTGTTCAGGTCGGGACGGATAACTAAAACCCACATTTTCAAACTGCAAATGCCCCTGAGGAGCTGTCGGCAACGATTGCGGTTTTTCGGGTGTCGGCACCAAATTTTCAGCTGCCAGCAATTCAAGTAGGCGCTCAGTGGCACCCGCCGCGCGCTGCAAATCGCCATAGACTTCTGAAATAGCGCCTACCGATGCCGCGACCATTACCGCGTAAAAAATAAACGCCGCTAACTCACCACCACTGATTTTGCCCGCTAGCACATCTAAACCGCCGACCCACAACATCGCAGTTACCGCGCCCAAAACCAAGGTAATCACGGTGGTCGAAAGCCATGCACGCTGATTTATTCGCCCAATTGCCACAGTGAAGGCAGATTCCACATGGCCGTCAAATGCCTGCTTATCCAGCTTCTGATGGTTAAAGGCTTGAACCATTTTTATATTTTTAACTGCTTCGCCAACAAAACTACCGACGCCGGCAATACGATCTTGACTGGTACGCGACAGCGTGCGAACGCGACGCCCAAAAACAATAATCGGCACCACCACCAGTGGCACGCTCAGCATCACTAGACCCGTTAATTTGGGGTTGGTGATAAACAATAAAATAAGACCGCCGACGAACATTAAGAAATTACGCAGCGCAATCGATACCGATGACCCAATTACGGTTTGCAGCAAAGTGGTGTCGGTGGTGATCCGAGACTGAATTTCGCCGCTGAGATTGGTTTCAAAATAGCCGGGATGAAGATGAATAACGTGGGCAAAAACCGCTTTGCGCAAATCTGCACTCACCCGCTCGCCAATCCACGACACCAAATAAAATCGCACAAAGGTGCCGGCAGCAAGTAGCAAAATCATGACCATAAACAGGAGCAAGGCCTGATTCAAAGCTGCTTCCGAGGCGTTGCTGGAGAAACCCTGATCAACCAACATACGCAAGCCTTGGCCGATGGACAAGGTAATGCCCGCAGTGCAAATCAAGGCAATACTGGCGCCGACCATCTGCCAGCGATAGGGCCGCAAAAATGCCATCATCGCTTTGAGTACGCCGACGTTCGTGCTTTTTTCGCGCTCTGAACCGGTATCCGTCATAACTCTCCCCTGCTTAGCCGCGCATTATCGCTTTTATATGCAACGCGGGAAAGCGGCGTTTGCGGGCTTTTGCTATTCAGGTAAATTATCCCTTGGATTCAATGATGAGAGATTCTTTTTCACTTCTGCGCATTTTTTTGATTGCCGCTTCGCGCTGCGACGCGGTGGAGCGATTTTCAGCAGGCTCGCGATAGACGATGGCATCGGCGGGGTCTGTTCGGAAAAACCGCGCACCGCGACCACCTTCGCCGCAGTGCTCTCTAAATCGACGCTCAGGGTCTGTGGTGATTCCGGTATACAGCTTGCCGCTGCGGCTGCGCACCATATATACCCACCAAGCCGAACTCACAAACCTTCTTGCTCTAAGGCATCGGCGTAGTCGTTTAATTCACTCAATATCATTGCGTCAGTACTAGATGTCCGCTCTTGTGCAAGCTCTGCTAAACGCTGACGAAAAGCAGCCAAACCCAGCTGCCCCTGCTCTGGCTCACGCAGACAGCGACGGCAGAAACTGCGCCAATGCTCCCGCTCTGAATCCGACAAGCTCATGGGGAAATTACGCGCACGATAGCGCCACAGTAGTTCCGGTAAGCGCGCGTCGCTAAAGTGATAGTTTTGCATAGCGAGAATATCCGGCGTGGCGCGGCGAACCTCATCCATCATTTTTTTATCGTCGCCGCTAAAAAATCCGCCGCCATAAAGCATGACGTCCGGATCACTGCTCTGCGCAAACTCTCGCGCGCCGAATATAATCTGCAATTTCTCAGCTACACCGCTGGCCTTATGGAGCTGCGCCCAATGACGTCGACATTGAGCCATATCAATCTGTAGTCGCTGGCTCACCGCCTCGTCAACGAGTTTTGCGGTGGCGATGATAGGCGCACGATTTATATGAATTTCCTTTAAGGGAATTCGCTCGGTGCCCTCCGGTAAATCTGCAGCTGCGCTGAATACCCGCGCTGCAATTTCCTCGGCCGACAAGTCAATTAAAGGCGTGGGATCGACGCTAAGATCATAGACAATAACACTGTTTTTATTATCGGGATGCAATGCGAGCGGCATCATCAGTGCAGAACAAAACTTGGCCGCTGGCAGACGGCCCGAGACGTGCAACACCGGCACTTGCGTCACCACATCTAACATGGCGGCGACTGTCCGCTTGTCGCGCAAGCTCAACGCATAATCAAACAGTTTTGGCTGACGTTGCTTCAGCAATTTGGCCAGATCGATAGTCGCGTAGACATCGGACAAGGCGTCGTGAGCAGACTCGTGACTGAGACCGTTAGCCGCACTCAATTCTTCTAGTTTAAAACTGGGGGTACCGTCTTCACGCAGCGGCCACTCTATGCCTTCTGGCCTTAAAGCGCGGCACAGGCGAGCGACATCAATAAGATCCCAGCGCGAATTACCGTTCTGCCACTCCCGCGCATAGGGGTCATAAAAATTGCGATACAAGGTATAACGAGTCACCTCATCGTCGAATCGAATACTGTTGTAACCGACGCCGCAGGTGCCTGGCTGCGATAACTCCGCGTGCACGGTAGCAATAAACTCTGACTCAGGTACACCCTCTTGCAAGGCTTGCTGGGGCGTGATCCCGGTAATCAAACACGCTTCGGGATGAGGGAGATAATCGGGACTGGGACGGCTGTAAACCATCAATGGCTCGCCGATTATATTTAAATCAACATCGGTTCGCACACCGGCAAACTGCACCGGTCGATCGCGGGCGGGATTAGCCCCCCAGGTTTCGTAATCGTGCCAGTAGAAGGTTTGATTGGCCAAAGTTTACCCCTATACGCGAAAAACGCTTACTCGTCGGGCGTCAGATGTCTGGCGTCGGACGTGCAACCAGATATCTCCCGTTCTTCGTCAGACGCCAGACGCTCGACGTCAAACTACCTCAATCGCCTGCTCTTCGATTTTAGCCTTCCAAATCTGAGGACCAATTTTGTGTACCGATTCGCCGCGAACATCTACTGCCACTGTGACCGGCATATCTTCAATAGTGAACTCGTAGATAGCTTCCATGCCTAACTCTGGAAAACCAACCACTTCAGACTTTTTAATAGCCTGCGCCACTAAATACGCCGCACCGCCGACCGCCATTAGGTAGGTTGCACCAAACTCTTTAATCGCCTCGATAGCAACATCACCGCGCTCAGATTTACCAATCATGCCCATTAAGCCGGTTTCAGCCAACATAGTACGGGTAAATTTATCCATTCGGGTTGCGGTAGTTGGACCAGCGGGACCAACCACTTCGTCGCGTACCGGGTCTACTGGGCCAACGTAATAAATAAAGCGGCCTTTCAAATCGACCGGTAATTTTTCGCCTTTGGCCAGCATATCGACCATTTTCTTGTGGGCGGCGTCGCGACCGGTAAGCATTTTACCGCTCAACAATACCGTGTCGCCGGGCTTCCACGTTGCCATTTCTTCTTGAGTAACGGTGTCTAGGTTGACACGCTTTACATCGCCACCGGCTTCGCGGGTCACTTCTGGCCATTCATCCAAAGACGGCGGTGTCAGCGCCGCTGGGCCGCTGCCATCAAGAGTAAAGTGGGCGTGACGAGTCGCTGCACAATTCGGAATCATCGCAACCGCTTTGTTCGCAGCATGAGTCGGGAAGTCTTTTACTTTTACATCTAAGACCGTGGTTAAACCACCCAAACCTTGCGCGCCAATACCGAGCTTGTTTACTTTTTCAAACAGCTCAAGGCGCAGCTCTTCAGCGCGATTACTCGCACCCCGCTTTTGCAAATCATGGATATCGATAGGATCGAGCAACGCTTCTTTAGCGATAATCATCGCCTTTTCTGCCGTGCCGCCGATACCAATACCAAGCATACCCGGCGGACACCAGCCGGCACCCATGGTGGGCACCATTTTTAAGACCCAATCCACCACCGAGTCAGACGGGTTCAACATGGCGAACTTGGATTTTGCCTCAGAACCGCCACCCTTAGCAGCGACGTGAACATCAACCGTATTGCCAGGAACAATCTCATAGTGGATAACAGCTGGCGTATTGTCTTTGGTGTTGGCGCGAGCACCGTCTGGGTCGGCCAAAATAGAGGCACGCAGCACGTTATCAGGCAGATTGTAGGCGCGGCGAACGCCTTCATTCACCATGTCGCCAACACCCATATCGCCCTGCCACTGCACATCCATACCGACAGTTAAGAACACAGTAACGATGCCGGTATCTTGGCAAATGGGACGTTTACCTTCAGCACACATACGGGAGTTAATTAAAATTTGCGCCATCGCATCTTTGGCAGCGGGATTCTGCTCGCGCTGATAGGCTTCATCCATTGCACGGATGAAGTCGACGGGATGATAGTAAGAGATGTATTGCAGCGCGTCGGCCACACTTTGAATAAGGTCATCTTGACGAATTACGGTCATTGGAAGACTCCGGCTAAATGGTTGGCGACAGCGCCCAGAAAGGCGGCAGAGTATACACCAGCAGGAGGGCGGTAGTGTAGCGCAAAGGGCCACACCACCGCATACCGACACAAATTAACGCGGCGCGGGACTACCTGAATGGTACTGTGTCATGGTCTGACGCATCGATTCAATATCGCGGTTAACTTGCTTGCGGAAGGCATTCACAGAATCCAGCCACTCTTCATTTTGTGTAATGCGACGCTCAACATCTTTAACTCGCGCATCCAAGCCGCCACCCGAAGCAACCTGCTTACCCATATTCAGCAACTCTTTTTTATTTACCTCAGCCTGAGCAATAACCCTGTCCAATTTACCCGACATTGAAGTAAAAGATTCGCGATCGCTATTATATGACTTCGCAATTTTATTTAGCTGCTCATCGCTGGTTTTCAATTTGGCCTCTAAAGCCACAATGCGTTTAAGCGATTTATCCATCTCGGACTGCTGCTTAGCTAAGGTCGCTTCGTGCTGAGCTAACTCATCCTTCTGCTTTTTCCACACATTATCCCAAAGCTTGCGAACTTCTTGATCTAGCTCATTAAGCTTAACGGAGGTGGTCACAGTGCTTTCGCTAATGCTCTCATCGGCAGAGGACAAACGCATTTCCAAAGCATCGAGTCGATCTTGGCTCGCCAAAAGTTGGGTTTGGGTAGCGCTTAATTGGTCGTACAAATAGTAAGCGACCCCTGACAGCAGCAAAACCAATACCGTCAGCATGAACATAACAAAACCGCCACCGCCAGCCTTAGCGGGCTCACCTTGCGGCATCGATGCCTGGGCGGGCTTCTTAGGTGCCGCGGGCGGAATAATATCCTCATCATCAATAGAGAGTGAAATTTTTGGTTCCTGTCTGTCCGTACTCACGGTTATAAACTCACTGTATTTGAAAGAGGTAGAAGTGGTGGCATTATGACACCGGCATGTCAGGGGTTAAAGCACCTACCGGCTCATTTGAGTGTTATTCGCTACCCAAGTTCATAGGCTTTGCTATACTTTAGCGGTTTTAGTGTTGCGCATTATGCTCAAACCGCACCCTGTGCGATATTGAGCAAAGGAACAACAATAAAAATTCACGACACCAACACGCAAAATGAGGGTAATTTAATGGATGCATTTATTTCACCAGACCTGCTACTCCGATGGCTTCACGTCCTATTCGGCATCACCTGGATCGGTCTACTTTACTATTTCAACTTCGTGCAAACGGAATACTTCAAAGAAGCTGAAGCGGCTGCAAAAGCAGATGCTGTCAAAAAACTAGCTCCTAGAGCACTCTGGTGGTTTCGCTGGGGCGCGATGTTTACCTTCCTAACTGGCCTCGGGTTGCTGCACTTTACTATGGCGCGCGGTTTAAACGGCTACATCATTATCGGCGCACTGATGGGCACCTTAATGTTCTTGAACGTGTGGCTGATTATTTGGCCAAACCAAAAAATCGTCTGCGGAATCGTCCCTGGTGACGCTGCGAAAGCTGCCCCGAAGGCAGGCTTAGCCTCGCGCACTAACACCCTGTTCTCAGCACCCATGTTGATCGGTATGCTTGGTTCATTCCACGGCGCTGGCGCTGCAGGTGCCGCCGCTGTCAGCAAAGCAGGCACTTCCATCAGCTTAGGTTTGTGGATTTGTATCGGTTTAATCGTAGTACTTGAACTGAATGCGATCTTCGGTAAAACCGGCCCAATGACAACAGTGAAAGGCGTTGTACACTGCAGCATTGCCTTAACAGTGGCCATGGTCGCCTTGCTACAATTCGTTTAAGAAAGTTTTAAACACAACAAAGGGAGCCAATTTGGCTCCCTTTTTTTGTCTTTCCGCGAACTTAATACTGGCCAGTTCGCAGCAACACCAAAGTGCAGGCTTCCTCCGCTGCGATTCCCGCACTTTCCAAGCACTCTGCCATCTCTGCAGACTCGGTGCCCGGATTAAAAATGACTCGCCGGGGCGCCAATTCAATAATCTGTGCAAGATCATTTTTCAGTAATTCTGCGCGAACATAGACGGTAACGGTATCGACCTTTTCACACACCTCAGCCATCGACGCAATGCATGACACCCCGCTTACCTCTGCGTGATACGGATTTACCGGTAAGACTCGATGGCCATATTCACTCAGTAGCTGCACAGCTTTAAAGGAATACCGCTCTGATTTCGGGCTTGCACCTAACACCACCACCGTTTCAGCCATCAAATACTCCACACATACAAAAACCGGGCGACAAGCGCCCGGTACAAATCAAAAAGCGAGTAAACTACTTCTCGCTTTTGCCCATCCAACGACGCAGGGTAGAGGCAAGCTCTTGCGCATTATAGGCCTCGGCGTCATCTGGCATAGGGTTTTTACCCATTTTAATTTCTAATGACGCTTGGTAATTCGTGCGCGTTGTAGTCGACGAAACACCTCCACTTAAGCGCGACGGAGTCTGGGTCACTACCGTGTTGCAGCTCACTAGACCGCAGCGCTGATAAACAGCGGTGTGCCCACCAAAGTCATTTACACCAGAGATACTGGTACTGCTACGACTCTTGCTTTCAGTATCGCGGTTTACCAAGTGAAACCAGTTATATCCATTCTGCAAAGTCAGCTCAGCCGCGCGCAGCATCGCGTAGTCATTTACTGTTTCTTTATCTGTGCGACTATTGCCGGTAAATGTCACTCGGTAACGATCACTACCTAATTCTGTTTCTGTATAACCGTAAGCACCGCGCTCGTCAGCCGGTTGGTACGTTGTCCCTGTGCTGCTACAGCCCACAACAAGTCCTGACAACATAACGGCAAAAATCAACTGTAAACGCATAAAATTCCCCTTAGATATTTTTGTTGATCGCGGCAGTGCTTATCTACACTTGCCGCCTAACTTTTAATGTAGGGTCATACTACGCCACTGGAGCTGAACTGAAACTTAACCAAATACGTCGCCGCTAATTACGGTAGAAAATATCACCAATTTTTCCGCATTTCCATGTACATAAACGACGCCGACCACGCGATCATCACTAAGCCAATAAGAGACTCTAAGCCACACAAAAAACGTAAATCGCCAATCGGGACGATGTCGCCAAACCCCAGCGACGTATAAACCGTAAAGGAAAAATACGCACAATCGAGCATGGTAGCGCTGAAATTACCGCTTAGGCTTCCAAAGCGACCATCAGTATTGAGCTGATAAAAAGCCAATGCAAACAACCAAATCTCAACCGTATGGGCCACCAATACACCAATTAAGCCGACCAAAACCTGATGGCGAGGCGTCGCTAAGCGAGGTAAGAATTTAGACAAGTTAAACAGCGCTTCGTGGTGAATCAATACCACTAGCGAAATCACGACGATGTTAATTAGACAGAGAATAATAAACATATAGGCACCTCTGATTAACCGGAGGAAAGCTGCATCTCGGCAGCTACCATTTCACCCGCGGCCAACTCTAACTCATCAGCAAAGGCCATACCGCGCTCAACACAAACATAGCGCTGATATTGCGAACCGACATCACTCATCGCTCCAGCAAGCTCAGCTCCCGGATTCCAGATCACCACCGTATCGCAGCCTTCACCCTCAATTGTAATTTTGCGACCCCCGTCAATAATAGCCTGCTTGCCAGCCGCTGATTCAAAAACTCGATCTATTTCCCTATCAAAAACCAGACTATCATGCTGCACAAACCGAGCTAAGCCTTGGCAATTATCCAGATACTCCCGACCATCAATGCCATCAATACTTACCGATTGCACTTCACCAACGGAAAAATAGCTGTGCAATGCAAAGCTGAGCGGCATCGCTTCCTGCCCCTCGTTGGTAACACGTAAGCCAAGACGCAATTTATCGCCAAGCTCTACTGTCAGCTCGGCACTAAATGAATAGGGAAATAACGCTAAATCATCACTCGCTGGACGAAAAGTAAAACGTAATTTAATGACCTCATCGTCACCCTGATGAACATCGTCCAAGGCCCATAATTGGGTTCTAGCTAAACCGTGTTTTGGCAGATCAGCCTGGCGACGATTAACACCAAACCACGGCAAGCACACGGGAATTCCGCCACGTATAGCCTGACCCGACTGAAAGTTTGAACGTGAACTCAGCCATAGAAGATCACTTTTACCCGCAGGGCAAAAAGACAAAACCTGCGCGCCTTGCAAGGAAATAATGGCGCGGCACTTTGCACTGACACACTCCAGCATCGGCAAATCTGAGTTTGATTCTGAAAAGCCGTCTTGCTGAGTAAACGCCGCACTCGCGGGACGCAAATATATTTGGGCATTTTGTAATTCGAGTACATCTATGATCGCGGCGGTATCAGCGTCCAATTTAATTTCTCCTTGTTGTTTAACTGTTCAATCAACTGGCTATACACCTTGTCTTCGCAAGACCAGCATGTCATTGGCGCCTTTTTGAAACTGATAGGCAACCGGCTTTAACTCCGCCACATAGTCGCGCTCATTAAAGTAACGCAACACCCCCGGCACATGTTGCGAAAGGCGACCATCTAAACTTAGCAAAGGATATACTCGCACCTCCTTGGCGACTCGACACATTTCTGTCAGCGCTTCTATGTGCTGAGCAGCATCAATTTGTTCGCTGTACAAAAATAGCAGATGGGAGCACAGCGCCAGATCAAACTCGCCATCAAAGAAAGGTAGCTCGGGTAAGCTCGCCTCGATATATCGCCCCTCATCTAAGCCCTTTTCAAAATCATCGAGAAAACGGTTCATTGCCGACATTCGAACAGAACCTAAATGGCCAGGATCTTTAAAACTAGTCCAGTAATATTGCGCTGCATTGCGCGCCAGCTCAGCGATCATTCCAGGATAAACCCGTTGAATGCGACCGTGAATTTCATCAGCTGAAAATTGATAGACGGGATCAAACGACATGATGCGACCACCGCGCTGCGTCAGCTCAGCATTAAAGCTAGCTGGGCCGTCGCCGCAACCCAATATATGCCCTTCCAGATCTCGCTCTGACAGTGAAAACATACGGCAGTATTCGCCGTATGATCGCCCCCATGGAACAATGGATGACAGCTCCAAAACATCCTCGCTATTAAAGTCAGCCTAGCGGCCAGCTGGTCAGAAAACCATAGCGAACTAAATTCGCCTCACCGCAAAGCAAGTATAGAGATCGCAGTGGTCGCAGCACAAACGGTTTACATTTTACCTAGAAAATTTACGGCCAAAATGCAAAAAGGCGACCCTAAAGCCGCCTTCCCATCACCCTCACCTTAACTTAGGGGGCTGGTAGCCCACCACCCAAGTCAGTCAGATCTGGAAGCCCACCCAAGCCTGATCCGCTATCCGCTGCAGGAGCCGCAAGCGACTCAGCGACACTGCGTTCAAAATCTGGCTGGCCATCTGCTTTAACAGCAAACAGAGGCAGACGGAGATTGGCAGCAACGTTTACTGCAACAATAGTCACGTCGCGAGAAAAGGCTTCCAAATACTGCGGGTGGTAACCGCTCAACCACAAACCTAGCTCATCGCCCTGCTCAAGGCGCTCGGCGATACCCACCAAATCAACTTCCGAGCGCTCGCCCAAGCCCCGCACTGGCGCAATCTGATCATCTAATAATCGCCACTCGCCACCGGCGCTGCGAATTGCCACACCCGCGAACAAGATACTATCGCAACCCGTGCGCAGGGTCGGCACGCTACCCATGGCACACACCGCATCGTTAATTAGCTGAGGTGTGGTCACGGTAATATCGAGCTGAGGAATACCCGCAATGATTAAACCATTGCTGTCAGCAACGCTAAGCACTGGCACAACCACCACATCCTGAGCGAGCAAATGTGCCGCTTGTGCAGCCACACCATTTAACACATTGCTGGCCGCTAGGTCGTTAAATTCACTAAAGGTAACGGCGGTGTCATCATTAGCAGAGCGTCGAGCTTTAAACTCTGCCACCGGAATCATCACCGCATCATCGTCCGCCAACGAGGTGCAAATGGCGTTTTCACCACTCAAATACTCAGCCGCAGGCAATCCGCGCAACTTTTCATCAAACCACGCAATAGTCGCATCACGCTGATCGATCTCACCGCAGGTGAACTTGCCACCGGGTGCTTGTAGATATAGCGGTTCTGGGGTTTCACCAATAAAGCTGGAAATAATATGCCCACTCTCATGGGTCATCATGCGCACTTCGTGGCCGGTATTTTCTGCGCGCTCACTCAAGCACTGAAAGTTCCACCACGCCTCATTGAAATTAAATAAGGTGTCGCGAATACCTTGAGTGAGCAATATATCAACACCAGGTTGGCCACTGTAAGTATTGCTACCCGGCGCCTCGTTAAACTCACTGGTAATATTATTATTTAGGTCGCTCGCCGCTACGCTATACGGCATAGTCGCCTGGCCATTCAGGCCACACCAATAGCGAGGGCTATGGTAGCTAAACCAATCTAACGCATCGCGAGGAAATTCATTCGTCGCCAATCCCCGCACCAAGGTTTCAAGCACAAAGGGATCAAGACCTCTTGCTAAAGGGGACTCCTGATTTTCCAGGCCAGGCTGATAACTACCCGCCGATCCACCCGCTACCAACAACAAGGACCAAGCCGACTTAACTACGTCGCCCTGATTAAGACTGTAGGGTAAATTGTGCCAAGTAATATCTGGCACCATGGCATCCAAACGCTGTTTTTCATCAACGCCGTGAATCAACATTTGGTAACCACCGCCGTAGCTAGAACCTACCGAGCCGGCCAGCAAGTTAACGCCACCAGCGACGCTCACCGCCGTCTCTGGGCGGGCGGCAAACTCACCGGTGCTTTCGTCGCGCCAAGCCAAATAATCTAAATTAGCTTCTGCCCAATCTAAAATCTGCAACAGATCCAAGCCTTCAAAATCTGGATCTAATACCCGCACCGTGCCGCCGCTATCACCAAAGCCACGTAAATCAATACTAATCACGGGATAACCACCTGCCACCAAACGGTCAATCGCATTGCCAGTATATTCACCACCGGTATCGCTCACCCTTGCGCCGCCAAAACCATGGCTATGCAATACCAAGGGGTGCGCACCCAGTGCAAGCTGCGCGCAATTGATTTCTGCCGGCTCAAACACTTCAAAACTAATGTTTTCGCCACTCGCTGATGGCAATATCACCTGATAGTGACGATCAGCGTTAACGGAGGCAAAGCTATCGCCACAGGACGCATTGGTCTGTGTGGCAGCACATCCGCTGTCATCAATATTCGCACCCGCAGGCGTATCTGCACAGAGGTCTAGCTCATTACTCAGGCCATCGCTGTCGCTATCGCGATTATCCTCAGGATCACAAACATCGCCAACCGTGTCAGCATCAAGGTCTTGCTGATCTGCGTTGGCCGTCATTGGGCAATTGTCGACGTCGTCGGCAATGCCATCGGAATCGGCATCTTGAAGCTGGTTACCGCCGCCTCCGCCATTGTTAGGCGGCGCCGCAGAACGAGAGTCCGACCCAGAACTGCCGCCACAGGCTGACAAAGCGGTGGCAGTGAACAGAATACAAAGGTAACGACTGAGACTCATGACAAACACCTGCACAATTATTTTTATGATTTGAATCAGGCAGCGAGACAAGCCAGTCAAACACTTACTACTGCACATTATTTAAGATATATATCAATACTACACATGTTAGCAGCGACCACACAAGGCAAAACTAAGATATATTGTTAGATTAGAGACGCGGTTAGCAACGGGGTCAAAATTTAGGCAAAAAAAACCCCGCCGAAGCGGGGTTTTAGATAGTGCGAGGTGGGAAGCTTACATCATGCCGCCCATACCACCCATACCGCCCATGCCGCCCATGCCGCCCATATCAGGCATGCCGCCGGCTTCAGCCTTCGGCGCATCAGCGATCATGCACTCGGTGGTGATGATCAGACCGGCAACTGAACCCGCTGCTTGCAGAGCAGTACGCGTTACTTTGGCTGGATCAAGAATACCCATTTCCATCATATCGCCGTATTCGCCTGTACCTGCGTTGTAACCGAAGTTACCGGTACCGTTGCGAACTTTGTCTAGCACAACAGAGGCTTCATCGCCTGCGTTGGTCACGATTTGACGCAAAGGAGCCTCAAGTGCGCGCAGTGCAGCGTTAATACCCGCTGTTTGATCCAGGTTGTCACCTTCGATTTTGCCGATATTCGCAATAGCACGAACCAGAGCAACACCACCGCCAGGAACCACACCTTCTTCAACCGCAGCGCGAGTTGCATGTAGCGCATCTTCAACGCGGGCTTTCTTCTCTTTCATTTCCATTTCAGTCGCGGCGCCAACCTTGATAACCGCAACGCCGCCAGCCAATTTAGCTACGCGCTCTTGCAGTTTTTCACGGTCGTAGTCAGAACTGGTATTTTCGATCTGAGTCCGAATCTCGCCAACGCGAGCCTGAATAGCAGCAGCTTCACCAGCACCGTCAACAATCACAGTGTTTTCTTTATCCATGGTGACGCGCTTAGCAGTACCAAGGTGCTCAAGAGTTGCTTGCTCAAGATCCAAGCCTACTTCTTCAGAGATAACAGTACCGCCAGTCAGAATAGCCAAATCTTGCAGCATGGCTTTGCGACGATCGCCGAAACCAGGTGCCTTACAAGCAGCTACTTTGACGATACCGCGCATGGTGTTAACAACTAGCGTTGCCAGGGCTTCGCCTTCAACGTCTTCTGCAACAATGATCAGCGGACGGCTAGACTTAGCAACTTGCTCCAGTAACGGCAGCATTTCGCGGATATTAGAGATTTTCTTGTCCGCCAACAGGATGTATGGGCTGTCGTGCTCAACACTCATGTTCTCAGTGTTGTTTACGAAATAAGGAGACAAGTAGCCGCGGTCAAACTGCATACCTTCAACAACGTCTAATTCGTTGTCCAGGCCCTGACCTTCTTCAACAGTGATAACGCCTTCTTTGCCGACTTTTTCCATTGCTTCAGCAATGATATCGCCAATATTTGAATCGCTGTTTGCAGAGATAGTACCTACCTGAGCAATCGCTTTAGTGTCAGCACATGGGCTAGATAATTTTTTAACTTCAGCAACAGCAGCTGCAATCGCCTTGTCGATGCCGCGCTTGATATCCATTGGATTCATGCCAGCAGCAACAGATTTCAAACCTTCGTTCACAATCGCCTGCGCCAATACGGTCGCAGTGGTAGTGCCGTCACCAGCATCGTCAGAAGCGCGTGAAGCAACTTCTTTAACCATCTGTGCGCCCATATTTTCAAGCTTGTCTTCTAGCTCGATTTCTTTCGCCACAGACACACCATCTTTAGTGATGGTTGGTGCACCGTAAGACTTCTCAAGTACCACGTTGCGGCCCTTTGGCCCCAAAGTAACTTTTACTGCGTTAGCCAGAATATTGACACCAGCCACCATACGCTGACGCGCTTCATTGCCAAATACTACGTCTTTTGCTGCCATGATCTTATAACCCTTTTATTAACTAATTCGTTGATTCAAAAGAAATCTTGTGTCGGACTTAAGCTTCTACCACACCAAAGATTTCTGATTCATTCAGAACGATCAGCTCTTCGCCGTCGATTTTTACCGTGCTACCGGAGTACTGACCAAAAATAACCAAATCGCCTGTTTTAACGCCAACCGGACGCAATTCACCACTCTCAAGCAATTTACCTTCACCAACAGCCAATACTTCACCTTGGTTCGGCTTTTCTTTCGCAGAACCTGGCAACACAATACCTCCAGCGCTGGTTTTTTCTTCTTCCTTACGACGGACTACAACGCGATCGTATAACGGACGAATTTTCATTTTTATCAATCTCCATTAAATCAATGATTTAGAATTTATAGACCGGTTAAACCGGCATCAGCCCAAACACCTAAGACTCTTCGCCCGTAAGCATTTTGACTTAAACCCCTTTCATACGGATCAGAACAGACTTATTTGTTCCGACTGGGAAAACCAAGTGCAATCACCAAGTCACCGTGGGCTGTGCTGTAAATGGGGTTCACGGAAAGCATTTCAAGAGCACGGACAAAAATTATTCTTCTTTTTTGTATTCACCCTCGATAATCACCGAATCCTGAGATTGCCCGTCACCAGGCTCGCGATGAACGCCAGCATTGGGACCGCCACTGAAACCCTGAGGGTCGGCACTAAAGGGGCTGGCACCTGTGTGAAACTGATTCATCTGTACCTGCATGACACCGCGCTTGATCAGCCCTGCAATCAGCATCCGGCGCAATGGTGCAATGAGACACACAAAACCAATTGCATCGGTCACAAAACCAGGGGTTAGCAATAGGGCGCCGCCTACCGCCAACATCAAGCCCTCTAGTATTTCGGTAGCGGGTACCTGCCCCGAATTTAAACGCTGCTGAGCGCGGGTTAAGGTCTCTATGCCCTGCTGTTTAAGTAGAGCTGCGCCAATTAGCGCTGTCGTCACCACCATCGCAATCGTTGGCAGCGCACCAATCACAGCGCCAACTTCTATTAACAGCCACATTTCAATAATCGGTAGGCCAATAAACAATAGGAATAACAATCGCATCAGAGGATCACTCAGCTCAGGCTTTCTAAAGATGTTGGGGTGTTAGCAGTAAATTCAAGCACCCGCGCCAAAGTCAGGAAGGCAATGTGTCATAGCGTGTAAAAATCCGGTCACGAAAAGCCACTTTAGTTTACAATCGGGCCCGTCATAACAAATGTAACAAGGGGACTACGCACACCATGCGACTTGGCAAGTACTTCGCGCCGATACTCTTCACGGTGAGCCTGCTGGGCGTACATCAGGTTCAGGCACAAAGCACCCGCGAAGAAGCCGAATGCCTACAGCTGGCCGCGCAATCCGCAGCTGAGTCCACTACGGTAGGCGAGCTTCGTCATTTTTGTAATACGTCTGCCCTGGAATCAGATACCGAACCAAGCCAAGAAAATGAGCAAACCGGAATTCGACACAGTGGCGTCGTAGAAGAGCGATTTGCCCTAGAGCAATTCACGGTCGACAATCCCTTCGTGCTCACACCGCATCGCAGTAATTACATTTTAGCGGCGTCATACCGCGATGACATTTCTGACAACAGCAGCCTTCTTCCCAATAACAGTGCCGACGCCGACCGCGTCGAGCTTGAATTTCAGCTCAGTATTAAACTCACTGTTTGGCAACAAATTTTTGAAGACAATGGCTATCTGAGCGTCGGCTATACCAATCGCTCGTTCTGGCAGGCTTATAACAGCGCCGCGTCAGCCCCGTTTCGCGAAACCAATCACGAACCCGAATTGATGTTCACCGTAACGAACACCTGGGAGTGGATGGGCATTCGCAACGTTGCCAACCAAATAATTTTTAATCATCAATCCAATGGTCGCGGTGAACCTTTATCGCGGAGCTGGAATCGTATTATGCTAAACATGGTCTTTGAGCGGGATCGCTTTGCGATGACGTTCAAGCCTTGGTATCGACTACCGGAATCATCCAAAGACGATGACAACCCCGACATCGAAAAATACCTTGGCCATTTCGAGTGGATGGGCATATATCAATGGCACAACAGAACCCTTAGCCTCATGCTGCGCAATAATTTGCGCAGCGAGAACAAAGGCGCTATCGAATTAGGCTGGAGCTTTCCGATTAGCTCGCGGGTCAAGGCCTATGTTAAGTATTTTAATGGCTACGGAGAGAGCCTGATTGAATACAATAACGCCATCGAAAGCTTCGGTATTGGCGTACTGATCAGCGACTGGCTATAAGCAAACCTCACATAACGGGAATCTACACATGATTACAGCTCAAGAAGCACTCGCGAGACTAAAAGAAGGCAATGCCCGCTTTGTCAAAAATGTAAACAGCGACTTCGCCACCGTCATTCATAACAAGCGCCCAGAACTGGTCGAAACTCAAGCGCCGCTGGCCATCGTACTAGGCTGTTCAGATGCCCGTGTGCCAGCCGAATTGGTTTTTGACCAGGGCCTTGGCGATCTATTTGTTATCCGCGTTGCCGGTAATGTCGTAGCGCCATCAGGTATTGGCAGCGTCGAATTTGCGGCGCTTAGCTTTGGCACACCGCTTGTTGTCGTACTAGGTCACTCAAGCTGCGGCGCTATCTCAGCCACCGTTGACGTGCTCACCGGCAATAGCAAAATTCCGTCGCAAAACCTGCACTCGATTGTTAAACGTATTCGCCCTGCGGTTGAAACTCTGCTTTGCACTGAGTTGCGTCACGATCACAAAGCTTTAATTGAGCAGTCTGTGCGCGCCAATGTGAGAAGCTCAGTAGAACACCTGAGCAGCGGCTCACCCACACTGGAAAAATTAATTAGCGAAGGTAAGCTGATGGTAGTCGGCGCTGAATACTCCCTGGAAACCGGTGAAGTAGACTTCTTTTACGAAGATTATTGGGAGCGCACGCGCAACCTCGAAGCGGAATAATTCGCCCCTCGCGCGATTGCACGGAGGGCAGCAGTGAACGACGAAGCCATTCAACAAATCTACGCGGTGATTCACGGCGTCCCAGCGGGGCGCCTGTGCAGCTACGGCAAAGTTGCTGAACTCGCCGGCTTACCCGGTCAAGCTCGCTACGTTGGCCGCCTGCTAAGCCATCTTCCCAAAGACACGCGCCTACCCTGGTTTAGGATTGTGAATAGCCAAGGCAAAATTAGCCTGCCACCAAATAGCGAGAGCTATCGACGTCAGCTGACATACTTAATTGAAGAATCCAGTGCCGACGAATCTGGCAAGCTATTTTGGCGGCAATGCCGCTGGCCTGATTAAACCCAGTGCAGCTTCACCCACGCCAACCAGCACACCGGCAAACACCCCCACAAAATGCGCTTCGACCGCCACCGGAACACCAATGCGCTCCGACACACCATCAACGGAATCAGGTACAAGATAATCTAATGATAATTTAGCGATAATGAGCACAAATAAGGACGCGCCCGCATAGGGGCGTCCGCGCCACATAGCCAAAGCACCTGCAATCAACACCCCATAAAGTGCCGCTGACACGCCTAAATAATACTCATATGACGGCAACAAAAAATGAATTAACACGCCAGTCATAAACGCGCAGCTCAATAAACTGAGGATGAAATCACGCTCGCCATACACAATCGACAGTAAGACTCTGCACAGCAGCAGCGCCGCCATATTCGAAAATAGATGCGAGTTATTATTGTGAACAAACTGCCCGCTGAATAGACGCCACCATTGACCGGAATCGACTAAATCACGCCGGTAAGATAAATCAACATACGAATGGCAAATATACAGCGCTACAAAAGCAACAATCAGCAGCGCTGTCGCCCAAAAACGAAAGCCGCCAAAACGGGAATGACTATTTATTATTTTCCCCTTCAACAAATTGCCCCCCATAAAGAATAATGACAGAACACCGTGAATAGAATTATGTTCTCGCCGCTAATTCAATAAAAACCCAGCGCTAAGCAGCAGCCTCATAGGAAATTGACCTACCTAAGTCGAGGTTTCAATCCGCCGATTCAAATACCAAATCAGCACAATAACTGGCAGCCCCATCGCACCCGCAATCAAGAAGAACGACGAGTACCCCACCGACTCAACCACCGTCCCTGAATAACCACCCAACAACTTGGGAAACAGGGTCATAATCGAGCTAAACATCGCGTATTGAGTAGCGGTAAACGAGATATTGGTCAGGCTAGATAACCACGCGACGAACGCTGCAACAGCGACACCACCACTTAAATTATCGGCGGCGATGACCAGTGTTAATGCAAAAATATTCGCATCAACTCCCGCCAGCCACATAAACATTAAATTGGTGAGCGAGACCAAAATCGCCCCCAGCATTAGCACCCGCATCACGCCATACTTAAGGGTGAGGAAGCCGCCAAAGAAACTACCAACAATCGTCATCAGTACACCAAATATTTTGGTAACACTGGCAATTTCATCTTTGCTGTATCCCATGTCCTGATAAAACACATTGGCGATAACGCCTAACACAATATCGGAAACACGATAGAATCCGATCAGTAGCAATACCCATATCGCCAGATTGCCATAGCGTTGAATGAAATCATTTATCGGTTGGGTATAACTTTCAGATACCAAGCTGCGATTCACAAAGCCGAACCCGGTCAGCACGCGAAATACCACCAGGGCAGCAGCTGCCGCCAAGATCAAACTCAATGCCCCATAGACAAAACTCAGTAAATACTGGCCAGGTCCCTCAAACCATTGAGGTGACGGCGGCACGATAAACAACACCGCAACAAAGGCCGCGACAGAGAGGGCAAAACCAATAAAAAACCGCAGGTAATCGCCGGTAGGATAATGGTATGGACTCCGGCCAGACTCCGGCTCGGCAATCAATAAGGTGGTAAGCACCCCCACGCCCATCACCGCCGCCATACACAAGTATGTATTGCGCCACGCGTCGTAATGATACACATCGCTGGTACTGCCAAAAAACTGGGCCAGATATAGGGCACCCGCGCCGGCGGCAATCATGCCAATCCGGTAGCCGGCGATATACGTCGATGAAAGTAACGCCTGTAAACGGGCATCGGCAGATTCAATCCGAAAAGCATCAATAACCACATCCTGTGTCGCCGCAGAAAAGCCCAGCAACACGGCGGCAACCGCCATCATCTGCAATTGCTGTTGAGGATCGGTTAAGGCCATCAGACAAATGGCCGCAATCACCCCCAGCTGGGCCAATAACAGCCAGCTGCGCCGTCGCCCCATCGCCGCACTAAGCAAGGGCAGCGGCAATTTATCGACCAGCGGCGCCCAGACAAACTTGAATGAAAACCCCAGCGCTGCCCAGCTAAAGTAGGTAACTTCAGCCCGACTGACTCCGGCTTCCCGCAACCATAGCGACAAACTGGAAAAAATCAGCAGCAGGGGAACCCCCGCCGAGAAGCCGAGAAACACCATAATCCAGACGGGTTTTTGTCGCCACCAGACCAGATCGACTAGCTCTTCCTGATGACTCACGAGCTTACTACCACTGCAATACTCACCGTAAGGCGCATTAAGCTCTCCAGTAACGGGCTATCAATCTCTAAAGTTTGTGTACTGCAAAGGCTGATCTAACTCCTCAGCACGCAACAAGGCCATCACTTGCTGAAGGTCGTCGCGCTTTTTGCCTGTCACTCGCACTTGCTCATCTTGAATTTGGCTCTGTACTTTAATTTTGCTTTCTTTAATCAATTTTACAATTTTACGCGCCACGTCGGAGGTCAGACCGCTTTGCATAGTCACCAGCTGCTTTACCTGCTTGCCCGCGCCTTTTACATCACCCAGCTCCATCGCCAGCGGGTCGATCTTCACCTTAACTAGGGCCGCGCGCAATAGATCTTCCATTTGCTGCAACTGAAACTCCGCCTCGGCGAACATAGTCACGGTCAGTGCATCGCGCTCAAAGCGCGCATCCACACCTTTAAAATCAAAACGCGTCTCTATGACCCGTCCTGCCTGATCAACGGCATTGGTAAAAACGTGGAGATCCACTTCTGAGACAATATCAAACGCTGGCATAGCCTAGTTTCCTTTGTTATGTTGCGGTCGGCAGTTTAGCATCCCCGGATAAGCGACAAAACGTCTCACTGCGTCATAAAGGCCGTCTTATGGTAAAAGCCAGTCTATCGCCAGCGTCAGAACGCACTCTGTACATTTTAGGAGCGGGAGCGATCGGCAGTCTGTGGGCAGCATATGGCTATCAGACGGGTGCGGATATTCGCCTTATTCTTCGCGATCAAGATACGCTTGATCACTACCGACAACACGGCGGCATTCGCCTAATCAGCGCAAATCAATCGTGGCTTTGCCCTATACCGGCGGATTGCCCCGAAAGTATATCGACGCCAATTCAGCATCTATTAATCACTACCAAAACCCAGCAAACACTGGACGCACTGCGCAGCATAAAACCCCATATCGCAGCGCAAGCCGTCATGGTTTTACTTCAAAACGGCCTGGGGATTGTCGAGCAAATTCGACGAGAGTTTCCTAATGCCACCGTACTCCAAGGCTCAACCACCGAAGCTTGCTATCAGCAAAATCGCTTTGAATATGTGCATGCAGGTCACGGCCATACCTTTATTGGCAGTACCGAAAATGACCAGCGCACGGTGCTTTTAGAACTTGCCGAATCCCTTTCTTTTCCGCCTTTACAACTTAGTGTCAGCGACAATATTGACGCGGTGCTATGGCGCAAGCTCGCCATCAACTGTGTCATCAACCCGCTAACCGTCATTCACCGTTGCCGCAATGGTGAACTGTTAAATAGCCCAGAGCGTCGCGCTCAGATTCAGCAAATCGTCAATGAAATACTGGCGCTCAGTTCAGTCCTGGGTCGCAGCGAGTGGGTGGCAAACCTGTATGAACTCGTCACCGAGGTTGCCACCACCACCGCCGCCAATCGCTCGTCGATGCTGCAGGATGTGGAAGCTGGCCGCGATACCGAAATTGACGCCATCACCGGCTACGTCTGCCAGCTCGCTGAGCAGCACAACACGCCAGCGCCCATGAACCGACAACTACTAGACGACATTAAACGCCTTCCTAAAGTCACTCGGTGCTGAAACCACCAGCCACGCCAATTTGACAAACCCCCAGCGCAGTTTTAGAGTGCGCGCCAAGTAACAGGTGCTCTGCGCCCCTTCTACAGGGTCAATGAGTTAAACGGGAAGTCAGGTGCGCGAACTCTAACGAGTCTCCGCAATGCCGACGCTGCCCCCGCAACGGTAAGCATTTTTCAGTTTTCTGAAGTGCGAGCCCGGAACCGGCCTTTACTGATTCACCCGATGAAGCGGAGGGCTCCATCAGCGGTCGTATACTTGTATATAACCCCTACCCCTCCCTCATTGCTTCCTTTTATAGCTTTGAGGTTTACACAATGAACAAAACCACCCTTGCTGCTGTTAGCAGTATTTTTACCCTTGCCACGTCACCGCTTTTTGCGGCTGATGAATCCCATATAGAAACTACCATCGTCACGGCGACGCGCACCGAGCAATCGGTGGCGGATATTCTGGCGCCGGTCACGGTCTTTGAGCGCGCTGATATCGAACGCATTCAGCCCAACGACCTGCAAGAGTTGCTGTCCCGCGCTGTTGGCGTCAGCTTTGTTCGCAACGGCGGGCGCGGCGCTAGCACCAGCCTGTTTTTGCGCGGCAATCAAAGCAACCATACTCTGTTAATGATCGACGGTGTACGCATCGGTTCGGCCACCAACGGTGCACCCGCCCTCACCAATATACCGCCGGAATTGATAGAGCGCGTCGAGATTGTGCGCGGCTCTCGCTCCAGCCTATACGGTTCAGAAGCCATTGGTGGCGTAATCAATATCATTACCCGCAAATACCACGACACCGACGGGCTCAAACCAATGATTCAACTTGGGGTGGGCACCCAAGGCAGCCGTAAGGCACTCGTCGCCGTGAGCGGCGGCAATGAGCAAACCCAAGCTAATATCAGCGTCATGCGTGAAGAAACCGACGGTGTTGACAATACTGCCAGCAAAGCCGGCGTCAGTGGCGACAAAGACGCCTTTGAGCAAACCGCTATCAACGCCACCTTCAGTCATAAAATCAACGATGCCGCAGAATTATTTGCGCTCTATCAAAACAGTAAAACCGAAAGCGACTATGACAATAACTGTCGGGCTGGCGGCGTGACCTATGCGTGCTCGCCGTACACCGAAGCCGAAGTCAGCATCGCCAATATTCGCGGCGAATTCCGCCCGCTAGATAGCTGGCTCCTGACCTTGTCAGCCGGCGAATCCAAAGATCAATCGACTATCAACTATCGCTACGTTGACCCCGCTGCCATTGGCGTCAGTGGCGACACGTTTGACACCACACGCCGCATTTACAGCCTGCAGAACGATGTCATGATTGGCGAACATCATGTCCTTACCGTCGGTGCCGAGCGCTCGCTGGATCACGTCGAAAGCAACCTTAGCTACGGCGAAGTGGACCGCGGCAATAAAGGCGTTTACGCACAGTGGCAAGGTGATTTTGGCGCCCTCGACGCGTTGGTCGGTTTTCGCAAAGACGATAATGACCAGTTCGGCAAGAACGAAACCAAAAATGTGTCAGTGGGATACGACTTAGTCGACGAGATCAAAATTATTGGCTCGTACGGCGAAGGCTACAACGCGCCAACGTTTAACGACTTGTACTATCCCTTTTACGGTGTCGATACCTTAAACCCAGAGACATCAAAGAATATCGAGTTGGGACTACGCGGCAATCACCAATGGGGTGACTGGGGTGTCGCTCGCTTTGAAAACAAAGTCGACAACCTGATTCAATACAACCCTGCCACCTTTGGCCCGGACCAAATCGAAGGTGCTGAAATAAAAGGCTGGGAATTCAGTGTTGCGAGCGAAATCATGGACTGGAGTGTCAAAGCCAATATCAGCTTACTCGACGCCATTGATGCAAATTCCGGTTTGGATCTGCGCCGTCGAGCCGACAAGCAAGCCAACCTCGACGTTGCCCGTGAGTGGCAGAATTGGAGTGTCAATGGCAGTTTACGACTGGTGAGCAGCCGCTTTGAAGACACCGCCAACACCGACGAACTCGGTGGTTACGGCTTAGTCGACAGCTCGGTGTCTTACCGTGTAAACGAAGAAGTAAAACTACAACTGGCACTGAAAAACATCTTTGACAAAGAATACGTCAGCGCACGTAGTTTTAGCTTTGGTGACTACCTTTCAATCGGCCGTGAAGCGATGTTAAGCATCACTTACACACCAAAATAAAGGTATCATTCACCGCTCACACAATCTGCGCTGTAACACGGCGCAGATTTGACTCAGCAATCAGGAGCCATCATGACGCTTAATGACGAAGAAAAGCACCAAAAGCGAATGCAGATTAAAAAAGCCATGATCGACGAAAAAGTCGCCAAGGCCACTGAAGAGCGCGGCGTGTTAATCGTATTAAGCGGTCCCGGCAAGGGCAAATCCAGCTCCGGTTTTGGCACGATTATTCGCGCCATCGGTCACGGCTATAAAACCGCAATTGTGCAATTTATCAAAGGTACGTGGGACTGCGGCGAGCGCAACTTTATTCAGCAGCGCTGCCCCGAAGTCCCCTTCATTGTGATGGGTTCTGGCTTTACTTGGGAAACCCAAAATAAAGAACAGGATCGCGAAGCAGCCCAGCAAGCCTGGCAGCAAACCAAAGTTTTATTACAAGATGAATCCATCCATCTCATTCTGCTAGATGAACTTACCTATATTTTAAAATACGGCTATATCGATGCCGAAGAAGTATACGAGGCACTGCGCAATCGCCCCCGCGAGCAAAGTGTGATCATCACCGGTCGCGGCGCCCCAGTACCCCTCAAAGAATTGGCCGACACAGTGTCGATGATCGACGACAAAAAGCACGCCTTCCGCGGCGGCATTAAGGCCCGCAAAGGCGTGGAGTGGTAATGGGTCGCTCCTTAACACTAATCTGCACACTACTGCTTGGCAGCGTGCTGATCTCGGCGCAGGCCCATGCGAAAGTCTGCGTCACAGACGACAGCGGCGCTCAACTGTGCCTCCCCGAAACAGCGCAGCGTATTATTGCATTGTCCCCCGGGGCGGTAGAATTAGTTTACGCCGCTGGCGCCGGCGACAAACTAGTCGCTGCGGTTAGCTTTAGCGACTACCCCGACGCGGCAAAAAAACTACCCCGTGTCGGCAGCTACAACCGCTTTGACCAAGAAGCCATTCTCGCCCTTAAACCCGATTTATTAATTGGCTGGCTCAGCGGTAATCCCCGCGAGCAACTATCACAACTACAGACCTTGGGAATGCCCATTTACTACAGTGAACTGCGCTCCTTTGAAGACGTTGCCAACTCGCTTGAACGCTTTGGAAAATTAGCTGGCACCACAAACACCGCAAATACTGCTGCCGCCGATTTTCGCTACGGCATCAAAAAATTGCGCGAGCGCTACGCCAAGGCATCCGAAGTAAGTGTGTTCCAGCAAATTTGGATAAACCCCCTGATGACCATCAACAATGAACACATCATCAGCGAGGCGACCCGCATTTGCGGCGGTGTAAATGTGTTTGGCGATCTGCCAAATTTAACCGCACGCATCGACAATGAAGCGGTACTTGCCGCCAACCCAGAGGCCATTATCGCCGGTGGCATGGGGGAAGAAAATCACGACTGGCTGAAGGACTGGCGGCGCTTTAGCGGCTTAACTGCGGTGAGAAAAGATAATTTATTTTTTATTCCCCCCTCCACGCTGCAACGACCTACGCCGCGTTTATTGCAAGGCACCACTCTGCTCTGCGAACACCTGGACACCGCACGTGGCCGGCGCTAAAAGTAACAATAACACTACATCACTGCCGCGTTTTTTTACGCCGCTGTTGGTGCTGTTTGTTTTCACGCTCGGCACTTTAACGCTGGCCATCACCACTGGCAGCGTACACATTTCTAATCAAGAACTGTGGCAAGTTTTACATGGCGGCGGAGAACCGCTGCATCGCACTCTCGTTTTCGAACTGCGTTTGCCTCGCGCACTATCTGCCTTTGCCGCTGGCGGCTTGCTCGCCGTTGCCGGTGCCTTAATGCAGGTTTTATTGCGCAATCCACTGGCCGACCCCTACGTGCTCGGCCTGTCTGGCGGTGCCGCCGTCGGCGCCTTGCTCGCCATGCTCAGTGGATTAAGCGCCGCCGCCGTATCAGGCTCGGCCTTTATCGGCGCCATGATCTCAGCCGTTACCGTCTTTGGTCTCGCCCACGGCACCGGCAGTTGGACACCCACCCGCTTATTACTCACCGGCGTGGTTATCGCCTCTGGCTGGGGCGCAGCTATTGCCTTTATGTTGGCGGTCAGCCCCAGCGATCAACTGCCGGGCATGCTTTACTGGTTGATGGGCGACCTCGCCTATGCGCGCTCCCCGTGGATGGCATTAACCGTATTAGCGATCATTTCTGTCGTTATGTTGCCCTTGGGCCGAAGCTTAAATGTGTTAGCTCGGGGCCAAATGCAGGCATCCGCCTTGGGCGTCTCGGTTCGGCCGCTGGAATGGACGATTTATATTTCCGCCAGCTTGCTTACCGCGTTTGCCGTGACGACGGCAGGCAGCATTGGCTTTGTCGGCTTGATCGTTCCCCATATGTTGCGGCTGGTATTGGGTAATGACCAACGCCTGATTTTACCCGCAGCAGCGCTTGCCGGTGGCGCACTATTAACACTGGCCGACACCTTGGCACGGACCCTAATTGCACCAGAGCAATTACCCGCTGGTGTTATTACTGCGCTGATTGGCGTACCCAGTTTCTTGTATTTACTGCACCGGAGTCGCTGAACATGCTGGCCGCGACTGATCTCGTTATTGATATTCCGGAACGCAAAAGTGGAACACCGCTTTCATTTGACGTTAAAGCCGGTGAAATTTGGGGCATACTCGGCCCCAACGGCGCTGGCAAAACCACCTTGCTGCACACCCTGGCGGGGCTAAAAAAGCCGCGGGCAGGCAGCATTAATTTAAACAATCACAATATTCAAGATTTGCGCCGCAAGCAGGTCGCCCAGCAATTGGCGGTGGTGTTTCAAAATAACGGCGAAGGCTTTCCGGCCACCGTATTAGAAACCGCCATGATTGGGCGCCACCCCTTTATTGCGCCGTGGGATATTGAAACCGCAGACGACCTTGCCATCGCGCGCCAGGCCTTGCAGAAATTAGAACTGAGCAATTTAGAATCACGCCTCGTCAGCACCCTGTCCGGCGGCGAACGCCAGCGTCTCGCCATCGCCACAGCACTTAGCCAAAGCCCCAAGCTGTGGTTAGCCGATGAACCCAGCAACCACCTTGATTTAAAACACCAAGTGCAGATTATGGGGCTACTTGCCGAGCAAGCAGATACGGGATGCGGTGTTATTCTCTGCCTGCACGATTTGAATCTCGCCGCGCATTGGTGCGATAAAATACTGCTACTTTATCCCAACGGCGAAGCGTGTTGGGGCGACGCCAATGCTATGCTGACAGTTCCCGCACTAGAGCGCCTCTACGACCAAAAACTCAGCATGATCAGCAGTGAAGGCCAAACTTATTTCATGCCCATTAGCAGCAGGACATAGCACAGTGACGGAGCCAGAAAACACATTGCGCTATAACGACCAGGATCGCGACACCGTGTATCGCGTCATGGCCGAACGCCGCGACATGCGCCACTTCAGCGGCGGGCAGGTAGACTCGGGTACCTTAAAGAAATTACTCGCGGCCGCTCACCTCGCCCCCAGTGTTGGCTTTATGCAGCCCTGGCGATTTATTCGAATTAGCAAAGCTGAATTGCGCGAAAGTATTTATCAACTCGTTCAAGACGAAAGAATTAAAACCGCGCAGGCCCTTAATGAACGCGAAGACGAGTTCATGCGCTTAAAAGTTGAGGGCGTGCGAGACTGCGCCGAACTGCTAGTGGTCTGCTTAATGGATGGCCGCGAAAAGCATATCTTTGGCCGCCGCACCCTACCCGAAATGGATTTAGCCTCCGCGTCCTGCGCTATTCAAAATCTGTGGCTGGCTGCCCGCGCTGAAGGCCTAGGTATGGGCTGGGTATCCTTGTTTGATCCACTCGCCCTGCAAGGTTTACTAAATATGCCAGAGGGCAGTCGCGCCATTGCCGTGCTATGCCTCGGCCCAGTGGATGAATTTTATCCGCGTCCCATGTTAGAAACCGAGCAATGGGCGGCGCGCAAAAATATTGATGAACTGATTATGCAAGACGGCTGGCGGGAATAGGTCTGGTGTCGGAAGTCGGAAGTCGGAAGTCGGAAGTCGGAAGTCGGAAGTCTAAGATTAGTCCTGTTGACTGCAAAACGCTGGACGGGAGACGGGGAGCCCTAAAAACTTCGTTATACGCCAAACTTCGATGTAGGTTGGGTTAAGCGAAGCGAAACCCAACAATCGGGATATGCCACCTATTAACCCTAGTTTCGTGCCACACCCCATGTTGGGTTTCGCTTTGCTCTTCCCAACCTACGAGCAACCAGCGACGCGACGGCGACCCACGGAACATGCCAATGGAATTAAGTGACACACAACCATGACCTTAACATTAATGATTCAAGGCACTACCTCAGACGCAGGCAAAAGTGTCACCGTCGCGGGACTGTGCCGGGTATTTAAACGGCGTGGTTTGAGTGTGGCACCTTTCAAGCCACAAAACATGGCTTTAAACAGTGCGGTCACGCCAGAAGGTGGCGAAATTGGTCGCGCCCAAGCCGTGCAAGCCCAAGCTTGTGGCCTACTCCCCCACACCGATATGAATCCGGTCTTACTCAAACCCAATAGCGACACCGGCGCCCAGGTCATCATCCACGGCAAAGCGCTGAGCAATATGGAAGCGCAGGACTATCACGACTATAAAAAACGCGCCATGAGCGCGGTATTAGAGTCACACCAGCGCCTGAGTAAACAGTACGACGTGATTGTCGTTGAGGGCGCAGGTAGCCCTGCCGAAATTAACTTACGCGCCAACGACATTGCCAATATGGGCTTTGCCGAAGCGGTGGACTGCCCCGTTGTTATCGTTGCCGACATTGATCGCGGCGGTGTATTCGCTCACCTTGTCGGCACGCTGGATTTACTTTCCGAAACGGAACAGGCGCGGGTAAAAGGCTTTATCATAAATCGCTTTCGCGGCGATATTGCCCTTCTCCAATCGGGGCTCGACTGGCTAGAAGAACGCACTGGCAAAAAAGTCATTGGCGTGGTGCCTTATATTCACGACCTGCACTTAGAAGCTGAAGACGCCATCGACAAGCGCCAGCAGGTGTCTGACAATGCCGTTAAAGTGGTCGTGCCAGTACTCACCCGCATCAGCAACCACACCGACTTCGACGTGCTGCGGCTACACCCTCAAGTCGACCTATGCTTTGTCGGCAAAGGCGAAGCCATTCCGCCCTGCGATCTAATCATACTTCCAGGCAGTAAAAGCACCCGCCGCGACCTCGACTATTTGCGCAGCAATAACTGGGACGTCGATATCAATAAACACCTGCGTTATGGCGGCAAAGTACTCGGCATTTGCGGCGGATTTCAAATGTTAGGCAAAGCCGTCCACGACCCCGACGGTATAGAAGGCGATGCCGGTTCCAGTGAGGGACTAGGCTTTCTCGACATGGAAACCACCCTCGGCAGCGAGAAAACCCTGCGCAGAGTAAGCGGTCAACTGATCGGCAGCGGCGCAAAAATCAGCGGCTACGAAATTCACGCCGGCATCAGCTCCGGCACCGCCCTAAACAATGCCTTCGCAGATTTAATTAGCCATCAAGACGGCTGCCGCAGCGACGACGGTCACATCATCGGCAGCTATTTGCACGGCCTCTTTGATGAAAGCGAAACCCGCAATGAGTTACTGAGCTGGGCTGGCGCAAAAGAGATCGAAGACCTCGATTACGCCGGCATTATTGAAAGCAATATTGAGCGCCTTGCGGATTGCCTGGAAGCGCATTTGGATATCGATGCGCTGCTAGCATATTAAGTATCCGTCTCATTTAGAACAAAACACACTACGCAGCAAAGCTGTCACTCAAGATATTAAGCCGAATGAGAATACCCGCCTTCAAATATTGACGCGATATCATTTAATGATATCATGCATCCCATGAACTCAAAGCAAAAGCGTACTTTGACTGCGATATTTAGTGATCCGGCATCATCCACTTTGGCATGGAAGGATATCGAATCCCTTTTTATCTCTCTTTCTGTAGATGTCATTGAGGGAAGCGGTTCACGTGTCAGGTTTCATAAAGACGGGCACATTGCCTCCTTTCACAGACCACACCCCAAAAAGGAAGCAAAACCATATCAAGTCAAAGACGCACGAACTTTTCTTAAACAACTAGGAGTAGAGCCATGAGCAAATCCTTGGTCTATGAAGGTTATGCTGCTCGTATTGAATTTAGTTCAGAAGATGAATGTTTTATTGGTCATATTGCCGGCATAAAAGACGTTGTCGGCTTTCATGGCGAAAGTGTTTCTGAGCTCAAAGCTGCATTTGAAGAAGCCGTTAATGACTATTTGGAGACCTGTAATAGAGTGGGTAAGGAGCCTCAAAAGCCCTATTCGGGAAAATTAATGCTTCGACTTCGCCCTGAAATTCACGCGGCAATTGCTACCGCGGCTGAATTGAGCGGGCAAAGCATAAATCAGTGGGCATCAGAGGCGCTCAATAGAGAGGCTAGCCTGTAAAATGGCTAAGCCCCAAACAAACCCACAAGCACTTCTCTCCCCTTGGGAATAAAATCGGCAAAACTGCAGAAGCCGTGTATCTGTCCAGCCACGCTTTGATAATCGACATGATTCCCTGCCGCAGCCAATCTATCGGCGTACAACTTGCCTTCATCGCAGAGGGGATCGTACTCAGCAGTCACAATAACCGCCGGCGGCAAGTTCGCAAGATCGGCCGCCAACAAATCAACATAGGGACTTAGGGCATTTGCGGTGTCGCCAAGGTAGTGCTGCCAAAACCACTGCATCTGCTTGCGAGTTAAAAAGTAGCCTTCAGCAAATTTATGGTGTGATTCCGTATCGCAATTAGGCGAGGTGACCGGATACAGCAGAATTTGTTTTTGTATCGCCGGGCCTTGGCGGTCGCGGCTAAGCAAACATAATAGCGCCGCCAGGTTGCCGCCCGCGCTATCACCGCATACCGATATCGCCGAGGCATCAACACCCAAAGTCTCGGCCTCTTGTGACAGCCATAACAGTGCGCGGTAAGCATCTTCCGGTGCAGCAGGAAAACGCGCTTCCGGTGCCAAGCGGTAGTCGACCGACACCACAACCGCGCCACTGGCGTTGCAGAGCGTTCTGCACATGCCGTCGTGGGTACCCAGATCGCAGCCGACAAAACCGCCGCCGTGAAAAAATAATAGCGCTGGCAGCGCGCCGATAACATCGGCCGAACTGGCTGGATAATATAGGCGAACAGCGATGGGATCTTTACTACCCGCTTCATTGTCTTTCGCAGGTAGAGGAATCAGGGTATTCACTACCTTCAACACCGCCTCACCATTTTCTGACAATGGCAGGGTCTGTGCGCGCATCATCTCAGGAGTGAGATCAGCTAGCGCCACGCTAGGCTGAGTGCGCATATATTCCAATAATGCTTTTACTTCCGGGGCTAACATACGCACTCCTCTATTATTCTATTTACATCTATTTCTAAGGCACCTCTGATTAATTCGGTAATGTCTCAACGGAGCCTCTGGCGTGCACTGGCAAGGCGCGATGCGAAGATTAAGGCTGGTTGTCCTTAATGAGAATCGCAACGCAGTCCAGTGTGCGCCAGAGGCCCGCCCTTCGGGGCTTAGTCAAAAGCGGCTCCACTGCGTTGCCGCCACTTGAAAGGCAACCAGCATTCCTTCATGACGGCGCCTTGTTGAGCCACTTTTGGCTAAGCTTGAGATATCACCGAATTAATCAGAGGTGCCCTAAATTAAGCACGATATTTAATCGCAGATCACTTGCTCAAAAATGGGGTTTCGCTCATTCGCCAATGCATCTGCTTTGGCAAGGTATGCCGGCTTAAAATCTGGATGTGTGAATATCCAAAATGCCCCGCGCTCTATCGCGTCAAACACCTGTTCGGCCACGTCATCTGCCGACATTCCCGCTTGAATACCGCTGCGCAAAAAATCATTTAATTGTTTAGCAGTGCCGTGCTGCGCGCCACCAATATCGATCGCATCCATAATATTGCTGTCAACCTGCGCGGGGCAAAGCACCGACACGCCGATTTCCGAACCCTGGCTTTGCAGGTCATATAGTACACTCTCTGACAGCGACACCAGAGCGTGCTTACTCGCACTATAGGGCGCCATCATCGGCGAACTTAGCAAACCAGCCAAGGATGAGGTATTCACAATATGGGCGGGCGACGCCTGCATCAGCATTCGGGGCACAAATTCGTGTATGCCATAAACAGCACCCATGAGATTGATATTTATTGTCTTCTGCCACTCAGCGATGCCGCACTCCCAACTCAAGCCATTGATCATGATACCGGCGTTATTGAAGAGTAAGTTAACTTGGCCATAATGAGAGTAGGCGAGGTCGGCTAAGGCCTTAATTTGACTGGGATCGGAGACGTCGCACACCATAATCTGGTGATCAATCTTGCGCCCCTGCAAATCTTTACTCAATGACTCAAGCCTCGCCTGACTGATATCGGCAGCGACAATACGTATATTTCTGGCCGCGCAAATATTGACTAAACCCAATCCAATTCCACTCGCCGCGCCGGTAATCACCGCAACCTGTTGTCCATCTATAAGCATAGATCTCCGTCCTACCTGTCTATTAAATATTATTGTGCAAAGTAGCAATGTGCCGTTCTCAAGCAAAACATTCATCGTCGAGATGGACTATTACAAACCTCCACTTTAGGGCTATGCTATATTTCTTACCCTACAATCGCAGCAAGCAATACCCAATAAACAATAGTGCATATAATAAGCGAGCCCATCGACATGGCCACAAACGATAGTGCTGCGTACGACTTAAACACCTTCAGCAGTCTTTTAGAGAGCATTTACAAAGGTTTAGACGAGACTCCACTTTGGCAGACCTTTCTACGCAAATTACGCGAAGAAATGAATGCCAATATCTGCTTTCTCATCCTACGAAACCCCAACCCCGGTGATCTGGGCTTATTACTGAATGACGGCCTACCACCACACTTATCTGGCAGCCCAAATAATGTCTATAGTGATGGGCTATATGCCACCGACCCCTTTTCAAACCTCCCTACCGGGCAAGTCACCACTCTTGAAGAATTTGTGCCTACCGAGCAGCTTTTGCGCAGCGAGTTCTATGTGCGCTGTATGAAGCCCTTTGATTTGCTACACATCCTTGGCGTCGACATTCAGCTGGCCGAGGGCCTCCGGGTGAGCCTGCGAATAACCCGCGGTGTCAATTCGCCCTGCTTTACTGCGCAGGATAAAGACAAAATAGCTCTACTGATTCCGCATCTACACCAGGCAATTCCGCTCTACGCCAGACTCCAGCAAATGGAATCCGAACGCTCTCTGCTAGACCGCACTGTGTCACAGCTTTCCCTTGGCACCGTCATCCTCGATGACAACCGCCACGTGCTCCACTGCAACGCGGTCGCAGATCGCATCCTTACTGAAAAAGACGGAATTTGCAGCAAAGACCGACAAGTACTTGTTACCCACGGCAGCGAGGCAAGCCATTTTCGGCAGTTACTAAATAGCGCCATCGACGCGCACAAACAAAATAAACCGCATATTGTGCAAGCTATGGCCATTAGCCGCGCCGCTGGGCGGCTGCCCTTAAATATTGTGATTCGCTCTATGCCTCAAGTGAGTCAGGTGGACGGACAAACCGTGGCCGCTGTCGCCATTTTTATCAGCGACCCAGAATACAAATCGCAAACCTCGGCTGAAATGCTAGGACAGCTTTACGGCTTGACACCTGCAGAATCGAGGCTAGCAATGGCATTGGCAGATGGTCAAAGCTTAGAAGACGCGAGCAATACCCTGCATATCAGTCGCAATACCGCGCGCGCTCATCTGCGCGCCATATTTGCCAAAACCGGTGTCACCCAGCAAACCATGCTGGTAAGTCTTCTGCTAAAAAGTGTCGCGGCGTTTACAGCGAATAAATAAATCAAACCTTGTCATGTCAAATAGTTGATCTGGACGATTTAACGCCACCCAAAGCGGAATAGGATGAAACTATATCACTAGTTTTGCTTATAAAAGGTAGCACTTAAATGACTAACAATAACGCTAATAGACAACATCGCTACGTCATTATCGGCGCCGGTATGGCGGGCATTCTCGCTGCAATAAAGCTTCGCGAAGCAGGCAAACACAATATCCGTGTTTACGAAAAAGCTGACCGTATCGGTGGCACCTGGCGCGAAAACACCTATCCAGGTTTGACCTGCGATGTGCCATCGCACTCTTACACCTATTCTTTTGCCCCCAACCCCGAGTGGAGCCGGCATCTACCACCAGGCGCAGAGGTTCAGGCCTATTTTGAATCGGTGGTCGCCAAATATAATCTTGAAGACATTATTTCCTTTAACGAAGAAATAACTCAGTGCGAATTTTCTGACGATCAATGGCATATAAAAACATCTCGCGGGAATAGCGACTGTGCAGACTTTGTTATTGCCGCCACCGGCGTGTTGCACCATCCTCGCATACCCCGTATTGAAGGAATGGAGACGTTTAAAGGCGATATTTTTCACAGCGCCCGCTGGGATCATTCAGTAGCACTAGACAACAAGCGGATCGCCGTTGTCGGCACCGGCTCAACCGGTGTGCAGATAGTGACTGCCTTAGCGGATCGCGCAGCTACGCTATGTCATTACCAACGCACGCCCCAATGGATAATGCCGGTCGTGAATGGCGTGTTTAGTGAAGAGGAAAAAGTACTATTTCGCAACGATCCAGTCGCTTTAAAAGGCATTCAAAACGATCCCGAACTGGAAGCCAATATAGAGCGCTTCTCGGTGGCTATAACAGAACCAGACTCCGCCGCCATGCACGAAATTGAGAATATTGTGACCCATAATTTGGAGCAATCGATTAGCGATCCTGAGCTACGAGAGAGGCTGCGCCCACAGTATCGCGCCGCCTGTAAACGACTTATTTACTCAGAAAATTTTTACGTTGCCGCGCAAAAGCCCAATGTCGACATCTTGATCGAGGGCGTAGATAAAATAGAGGAAAACGGTATTCGCAGCGCCGACGGCACTTTAAGAGAGTTTGACGTTATTGTCCTGGCCACCGGTTTTGAAGCAGACCGCTTTATGCGCCCAATGACAATAACTGGCGAGAATGGTGTCACGCTGGAGCAGGCTTGGTCAGAGCGGCCAAGCGCCTATATGTCAGTATCTATTCCAGACTTCCCCAACTTCTTTATGTTAAACGGGCCCAGCGGCCCGGTCGGCAATTTCTCACTTATCGAAATAGCCGAGCATCAGTGGCACTACATAAGCCAACTCATGGCTCTGGTAGAAAATGGCGTATGCCGCAAAGTCAGCGCGTCGCAATACGCCTTAAGCGAATTTGACAAAGCGCGTATCGCAGCCGCCAAAAAATCGATTTTTGGCTCCGGTTGCCAAAGCTGGTATTTAGACGCCCAAGGGATTCCGGCCACTTGGCCATGGACGCGGTCTCAGTTTAAAGAAGCGATGAAAAAGCCTAATTTTGCAGCGTATTGCCTAGGATAACTCTGCTTAATTCATTTAGGTAAATATAAAAAGCGAGGAGGAAGCATGAGAAACGTAGCACTTATCACCGGAGCCTGCTCGGGTATTGGTCTGGCTAGCGTAGAAATCTTAGCGGCAAACGGTGCTACTGTTATCGCCTGCGACATTAATCCGCCATCAGACGCTACCGCAGAAATATGGCAGTCTAAAAATATTCACTTCATCAAACTCAATGTTGAGCTAGAGAGCGCGATTCGCAGTACCGTCAATCAACTAGCCGACGAATTCGCCGGTATCGACACCCTTGTGAACTGCGCGGGGATTAGCGGCTGGGGTGGCTTAACTGAGGTAGATATGTCCCAGTGGCAAAAAGTACTGAACATAAACCTCAGCGGCACCATGTTGATGTGTAAATACGTGCTACCGGTAATGTTAGCCCAGGGCAGCGGCAGCATTATCAATGTTGCCAGTATTTTTGGACTGGAGGCGTGCGATAACAACGTTGCTTACAATGTATCTAAAGGCGGTGTTATTCAGTTAACCCGCAGCATCACCGCTGACTATGCCAGCCAAGGCATTAGATGTAATAGTGTGGCGCCGGGGCTCATCGAAACGGCGATGACCAAGGACATCGCCCTCGATCCGCAACTGCATGAAAAATTTGTCAGTTGGCATTTACAAGGCCGCGCTGGTCGCGCAGAGGAAGTCGCCAGTGTGATCGCCTTTCTCGCCTCAAACGCCGCTTCATTCGTAAATGGCCAAACCATCGCTGTTGACGGTGGTTTCAGTATTGGCCGCAAATTCGCTCCGCATCCCAGGTGAGTGATCTTGGCTGCCGTTCGCGGCAGCCTCTTTTCTCGCTAATTCGCAAAGACGATGCCAGCCATCAAATAGTCCAAGTCAACGATGTCCAATGCGCTTTGCCATGACATAAATAGTGCTATGAAAAGTGCTGCCTGACCCAAGCAGGTCAAAGCTACATTTTCTCAGTTGAGATTTTAAATAATAACGGTTCATCCGGAGTAAAATATGTTTTCATTTCGACCCTATGCCATATCGGCCGGCGCTCTAATTGCAGTCGCAGCAAGCGTCAACAGCAGCTATGCCCAGCAATCTGACAACGGCCTAACACTAGAAGAGGTGGTGGTAACCGCTCAGAAAAAATCCGAATCACTGCAAGACGCGCCAATTTCGCTACTTGCCTTCGATAGTGAAAAGTTAGAAAAGCTAGGCGTGAGCGATGTTGGCGATATCCAGGGTGCCGTTCCTAATTTATCGACCGCACCACACCCCACGAATCGCAACTCCTTGACTGCGTTTATACGCGGTGTGGGTAATGCAGACTTACAAATTACCAAAGACCCCGCGGTGGGGGTTTATCTTGACGGTGTTTATTTAGGGCGCTCGGCGGGCCTGACGGCTGATATTGCCGACGTACAAGCCATCGAAGTACTGCGTGGACCACAGGGCACTCTCTACGGCCGCAACACCACTGGCGGTGCGATATCAATTCGCAGCGCACAGCCAGACGAAGAATTTAGCTTGAAACAAAAGCTCAGCAAAGGCAATCGCGGTTACTGGCGCTCGCTTACCCAAGCCAATATTCCCCTTAGCGATTCCCTAATGATGCGCGCTGCATTCAGCCGCAGCGCAGAAGACGGCTGGGTAGAAAACACCGGTGCCGGCAAAGATTTTGGTGAACAGCAAAAGCTGGCGGCACGGATTGCAATTCGCTGGCTAGTCAATGATGAAGTGAGCATCGACTATGCCTATGACCAGTCAGAAATTGAAGGCGGTCAACTCGCCTACCAATTAACTCGCACTACCAATGCCAATGGCGCTGGATTCGCACCCTTCGCTCGCGAATCTCGCCAATCAAGCCTGTCGGTAAATAATTTAGAAAGCAGTTCTGATGACGTCAGCGGCCACAGCTTAGTGGCCACCTGGTTTGTAAATGACGACCTCACCGTAAAATCAATTACCGCCTACCGCGATCTCGATGAGTTTGCCTATCAAGATTATTCAGCCAGCGCACACCACTTCAGTGGTGGTATGTTCCCGTCGCTGGTTGCCAGCGGCGCGGAAATTCTCGATACCCGCACCGACAAAGTTCAAGACCAGATCTCGCAAGAGATTCAATTCCTTGGCACGATGGCCGACGGAAAAATTGACTACGTTGGCGGACTTTATTACTTCAAAGAAGAGGGTAGCGAAGACCAACTGGCCTCCCTCAACCTCCTCGCACTGGGCGGCTTTCCGCAAATTGCCGAAGAGTATTACGAAATTGATGCCCGCGCAGAATCTCTCGCCGCGTTTTCTCAACTTGAATACACACCTGAGATCCTAGAGCAACGCCTGCATCTCACCCTTGGTTTGCGCTATACCAGTGACAAACGCGAAGCGACCAAGTACGACAATTTATACAATAACCAAAACGGCGCCACTGTGGGCGGTGACCAGACCTCCAGTAAATTCACCCCCAGCTTCACCGCAGCCTACGATATCAGCGATGACATCAATGCCTACGCCAAAATCGCCACCGCCTATCGCGCTGGCGGTTTTAATACCCGCGGCACAGAAGCACGTTTTGCCGGCGGTTTCGAGCCAGAGGAACTATTGGCCTACGAAATTGGCAGCAAGGCAGAGCTGCTCAATCGCCGTATCCGCCTCAACCTTGCCGCATTCTGGTATGAATACACCGATCTGCAGGTAGACCAAAGCGATCCAGTCAACATTATTGCCACCGACACGTTTAACGCCGGTGAAGCGGAAATGTCTGGTGCAGAAATGGACTTAACTGCCGTGCTAACCAGGGACCTGCAACTAAATGTGAGTTACGGTTATCTCGACGCCAGCTATCAGTCCTTCATTCAGTACGGACAGGAAGTATCTCAATCCAAGAATGTCCCCTCAGCGCCACAACACAGCTACAACGTGAGCCTTGACTACACCCGCCCAGTGGCCATTGGCGAGCTCAGCGCCACGGTCAATTACAGCTGGGAAGACGAGTACTATTTCAGCACCCAAGGCATTGCCCGCAAAGACGACGTTGGCCTGTTGAGCGCCACCCTCGGCGTGAGTAATATCGCGATCGGCGACAGCGAACTTAGCGTGCAACTTTGGGGAAGAAACCTGGAAAACAAGACCTACGCCGCGCACGAAATTGACTGGGCGGAGAGTGGCTTTGTGACCACCATATTTGGTGAGCCACGCAGCTTCGGGGTAGATGTCACCTTGTCATTCTAAGTATCACTTACTACTTAAAGCACTCTAGGGTCTGCTCACACTGAATTGGCAGTGTGAACAGACCCTAAGCTTCATGGAAGTGGCCTTAGCCACATCGACGCTTTACCACCTTCCCCCCAACCAACGCAAAACCCCAAGCTATTAAATGACGCAGATGAAACTCATTGCGCATTAATATCGGCCTCCACGGAAATCACTTTGCGACGGTAACGAGTCCCTTAAGACTCTACGAAGACATTAAATTCGTCCTGCATTCAAACCCTTCACAAATATGGCGCAGTTATTGCTGAATTTTTATCGCGATGACTAGTCACAATTTGATAGCGAATTCACACCTATTTTAAATCAGTCACTGACTGACACATCGCCACCATAAAATGTACTTACTCTAGTTTTGGCACCTAAATCAGAATAAGGAAGCACAGCACCATGCAACAATTAGACGGCCTAGATGCCTTTTTTGCCTTGAACGAACGTCAACACACGCCCATGCATATTGCTGCTTTATCAGTTTATAAACCCAGCACAACCAAACATAAAAACTTTTTACAGCAGGAAATACACCAGAGTTTCCAGGAGCGACTATCGACTTCCCCGATTTTTAGACGCCGCTTGTTTAACGTATCGTATGGTATGGATCACCCCTACTGGATTGAAGATCAGAATTTTGATCTCAAGCACCATATATTCAGCCATTCGATTAAAAACCACAACGGCGACCTGGAATCCCTGTTAGCAAACCTACACGCCCAAGCCATGAACATGACTCGGCCACTGTGGGAGGTACACGTCATACATGGTCTCGGGACCTTAAAAGGCTATGACAAAGGTACCTTCGGCTTATACTTAAAAGTACATCACGCGGCAATGGACGGGGTTTCCGGTACGGAAATTTTAGCGGGCCTACACAATTTAGCCCCGCAGCCCTTTTCGCCGAGCAAGCAAACTGATGACTGGCAGCCTGACGCGGTGCCGAGCCAGTGGGCGCTAGGCCGCCAAGCCTGCATCAATAATCTTCGCAAACCTGTCAATCTGACATGGCAGGCACGCAAGCTGATCCCCTCGTTTAAAAAGGCCGCCAGCCTCAAAATTAGCGATCACACGCCCAAGGTAAGCTGGCAAAAATCGCCTTTCAATACCCGTATCGATGCGGAGCGAAATATATTGCTGCTGCGTTTTGATTTCGGTCGGCTGCGCCAAATCCGGCGTCACTATCCCCACACCACGGTGAACCACATCATGCTCAGCATTGTCGGCGGCGCCTTGCGGCGCTACCTGATTGCGCTGGATAGCCTACCGGATAACCCCTTGGCATCGATGGTCCCGGTAAATGTGCGCAATCGCGACAGCAATGTCGCCGGTAATGCAATCAGCATGTTACTCGCCAATTTACGTACCGACATAGAGTGCCCGCTGCAACGCCTGCAAGCGGTTCGCGACTCAGCCAACAACGCCAAAGATTTTTCTAAATCCATTGGCCGCACAGCCATTACGTCGCTGGTACGGGAAATGCCCAACAGCCTCGGCGCCGCAACACTGCGCACGCTGTCTGCTCTCGCCTACTGGCCCGGCGGCATTGCCGCACCCGCCTGCACGATTGTCAGCAACGTGCCTGGGCCTCCCGTTCCGCTGTATTTTAACGATGCCAAAATGGTGGATATGGTGTGCCTAGGGCTCATCATCGACCACTTGGGCCTGTTTCATGTGGCCACCAGCTACAACGGGGTAATGACCCTATCGGTGCTGAGCAGCCCCAGTTCATTGACCAAGCCCGAGGTATATCGGCGCTGCCTACAGGAATCTTATGAGGCTCTAGATGAAGCCGTTAGTCGAGAGGCAAATAGCAGCCACAGCCCGCCAGCTAAGCGGGCTTAAACCAGCGTATTTAAGGGATTGGGCATTAAATTAAAGCAAAACTAAATTTTCCCTTGAAATGCGCGAGCAAACCCCCATTTTTAATGTCACAAGAAAAGATAATGACACTCGCTCGGCAAGGGAAACCCCCAATGACGGAAAAACAATCCATCGGCCAATTACGCAACTGGCTGACTTCTCAGATTATTGGCCAACAAAGTCTGGTCGACCGCCTGCTAATTGCCCTGCTGGCCGACGGCCATCTACTGGTTGAAGGCGCGCCCGGCTTAGCAAAAACCAAGGCAATCAAAACCTTGTCGGACGGGATTGATGCAAGCTTCCAACGCATTCAGTTTACCCCTGACCTGCTGCCTGGCGACGTGACCGGTAGTGATATATACCGCCCCGAAACCGGTGTATTTGAATTTCAACCGGGGCCGATTTTTCACAATTTGGTGCTGGCCGACGAAATCAACCGAGCTCCCGCCAAGGTGCAGTCAGCCTTATTAGAAGCAATGGCGGAACGACAGGTCAGTGTTGGCAGCAAGACCTTGCCTCTACCGGCACTATTCCTGGTAATGGCCACCCAAAACCCCCTTGAGCAAGAGGGCACTTACCCACTGCCAGAAGCTCAGCTTGACCGCTTTTTAATGCACGTGAATGTGGCCTACCCCAATGCTGCAGCGGAATTGGAAATTCTCCGCAGGGTGCGCGCAGAAGCCAAGGGCGAAATTGACACTCCAAACCCGCTCAGCCAAGAAACCCTGCTCGCTGCCCGCAAGCAGGTCCTAGATCTGCATATGGCAGACGCCGTCGAGGAGTATATGGTTCAGCTGGTGGTAGCCAGTCGAGACGCGAAAACCCTCGACGCCGACCTCGGTAACTGGATAGAAGTTGGCGCCAGCCCTCGCGCGACGATTGCATTGGATCGCTGCTCCCGCGCCCACGCCTGGCTAAATGGCCGCGACTACGTCAGCCCTGACGATGTCCAAGCGATCGCACACGATGTGCTCCGTCACCGCTTGATTCTGAGCTTTGAAGCCGAGGCCGACGGCATCCGCAAAGACGACATTATTGACCGCCTTCTGCAGGTGGTGCCAGTGGCATGAACAGCCCCCTGCGCAGTGACTTTAGCGCACCGGTGAAAGGCGCAATCGTCGATCAGCAGGCGCTGATTCACACCCGCTTTGGCGCCACAAAACTAAAGGCCACACCGCGCCGCCGCCACTTTGCCAAACAAGGCGGCAACCACGCTTCGCCATTTAAGGGCCGCGGCTTGGCATTTCACCACGTGCGCGAATATCAAGGTGGCGATGAAATTCGCCACATCGACTGGCGGGTGACAGCCCGCACGGCAAAGGCGCACACCAAGATTTTTGAAGAGGAAAAAGAACGGCCGGTTGTGCTGTGTTTGGATCAGCGCGCCAGCATGTTTTTTGGCAGTCGCCATTGCTTTAAATCGGTACTGGCCTGTCACGTTGCCGCCACTCTCGCGTGGGCGGGACTAGAAAACAATGACCGGGTTGGCGGCCTGGTATTTGCCGATGAACACCACCGCGAAGTGCGGCCCCGTCGCAGCCATCGCGCAGTGCTCAATTTTATCCACACCGCGGCCGAATATAATCAAACACTCAGCCACGCAAGCGCCGCGCCTGATATCGCCAGCGACCAGAGCTTGGCCACTGCCTTTGAAGAAATGCGGCGTATTACTCGCCCCGGCTCGACGGTCTATGTCATCAGTGATTTCGCTGGCTATCAAAGGCAAGCCGAGCGCCAATTGCATTTAATGGCCCGCCACAACGACGTGATCGCTATATCCATCAGCGATCCAATGGAAGAAAGCTTACCCGCCAACGGCAACTACCCTGTCAGCAACGGCCGCGAACGTTTACAAATGCGCCTGACAAATAGCCTGCGCGAACAATTCCTCAATCGGCATCGGCAAGAAAGTCACGAATTACAGGCCAGCCTGAAAAGAGGCGGCATTCACCATATTGCGCTTTCAACCGACGCCGCGTACTTTCAAACACTTCAGCGCGGACTGGGGCGGGGATGAACGCAAATAATCTAGCCGCACTAAATCCTATTGCAGGCCAATCATCGCCATTGGATCAGCTCGCTGATATTCATTTACCGCCACCCGTGGCCAGCTTTCCCTGGGCACCAGGCTGGTGGCTAGTGATCGGTGCGGTCATCATTGCGATCTTGGCAGCGGGGCTTTACCTTCGCCACTACCGTCGTAAAAATGCATTCCGGCGCGCAGCGCTCGCTGAATTAATTGCGCTTAACGCCGTAGAAAATGATCGGGAATTTGCGCAGCAACTCAATCAACTACTGCGCCGTGTTGCACTGCATAGCTACGCAAATAAAAATATCGCCGGCTTAAGCGGTGATAAATGGATGGATTTTCTATATCGAAGCTGCGGTGACAAACCCGCGTTCACCGATGCCGCCATTGAGGCGATGCTAAACGCGGCTTATCAGCCTGCGGCCCAATCACTCCCCCGCGACGTTCTTATTGCTGAAAGTACGGTGTGGATAAAACGTCACCGGAGCCACCATGTTTGAATTTCAGTGGCCGCTGGTCTTTTTATTAATTCCCTTACCTCTGCTGGTGAGGTGGCTGTCAAAACCACATAGCCAAAATACGGCGGCCGCATTGCGGGTACCTTTTTTTGCGCAGCTGCGCAGCTTGGGCAGCGAGGACAGTGGCCCTATTCGCAGCGGCAATTATGGAAACCTCATCTTGCTCAGCCTGGTATGGCTAGCCCTGCTCGCCGGCGCAGCGCGACCAATCTGGATTGGCGAACCCGTCGCCATGCCTACCACTGGCCGTGACCTGATGCTAGCAGTCGACATTTCTGGCTCAATGAGCCAAGAAGACATGATTATTAAAGACCAAGGCTTGCCGCGGATTGCCGTGGTCAAAGCGGTGGTAAATGAGTTTGTTCGGCAACGCCAGGGAGATAAGTTAGGACTGATTTTGTTTGGCTCCAATCCCTATATTCAGTCTCCGCTGTCCTTCGATTTAGAAACCCTCAGCACCTTGATGAATGAAGCCCAAGTGGGCTTTGCAGGCAAGCAAACAGCCATTGGTGACGCTATCGGCTTTGCCATAAAACGGCTGCGTCAGCGGCCGGAAAACAGCCGCGTACTCATCTTGCTCACTGACGGTGCAGATACCGCCAGTACCTTAAAACCACTAAAAGCCGCCGAGCTCGCCGCCGCCGAAAAAATTAAAATTTACACCATTGGTGTTGGCGCCACTGAAATGAAAGTGCCAGGCATCTTTGGCAGTAGCTTTGGCGCGCGCACCGTAAACCCCTCTGCCGATTTAGACGAAGACACGCTGCAAACCATTGCCAGCAAAACCGGCGGCGAATATTTTCGCGCTCGCAACCCCGCCGAACTCCAAGCGGCCTACGATGCCATTGCCGCACTAGAACCCGTTGAACAAGAACAGGAAATGCTGCGCCCAGAAAAATCGCTGCTGCACTGGCCGCTATTTTTTGCGGCTGCCGCCATGTTGTTGTTAGCACTGAGCCGCAACTGGCCGTTTAATACACGCGGACAAAGCGAGGGGGCTGCATGAACATCGCCGGCCTGGAATTACACTGGATTCGACCGGAGCTAGCGTGGACAGCTATCCCGCTGCTAATTTGCGCCCTGCTCCTCAGCCGCCAGCAATTTCAACAACGCAGTTGGCAAAAGCATATCGACCCGGCTCTATTACCCTTTTTGCTCGACGGCAAACCGAGTGGCAAGCCCCGCCAATCTGCGCTTATTTTACTTCTCGCCGCCGTGCTGACGTGGTTGGCACTGCTAGGGCCGGCCTGGGAGAAAGCCCCGTCGCCCCTCCATAAAAATACCGACGGCCTAGTGGTCGTGTTGGATTTATCGCCATCGATGCTGGCCGAAGATATACAACCTTCGCGCATGGGTCAGGCGCGCTTTAAGTTGCGCGACATCTTACATTTACGGCGCGACGGCCAAACCGGTTTGGTGGTATTTGCCGGCGACGCTTTTGTTGTGGCGCCACTCACCGACGATGTAAACACCCTACTCACACTGATTCCCGGCCTTAATCCCAGCATGATGCCACTGCCCGGCAGCAACCCTCTCGCAGGAATTAGCCTCGCCAAAGACCTGCTGGATCGCAGTGGCGCGAATGGCCGGATATTACTCATTAGTGACGGTATTAATAGTCGACAACTTGATGGCATAGAATCCTTCCTTAGCAACAGCGACTACCCCCTTTCGGTACTTGCTGTCGGCACCAAGGATGGCGCGCCCATTCCCTTACCAGGCGGTGGCTTTGCACGGGACAACGACGGCAACATTATTGTCCCGGCACTGAGCGTAGGCGAATTACAAAGCCTTGCATCGGCGGGTGGCGGTGATTACCGAGAACTCAGTTTAGACGACAGCGATATAAAAGCGCTCTCCGTCGATACCGCTACAAGTCTGAGCGCCGAAGCGGATAGCCGCACTGAACGCAATTATGATCAATGGAAAGATGCCGGCCCTTGGCTGGTATTATTGCTACTGCCATTTGCGCTGCTCGGTTTTCGTAAAAGCTGGCTGGCCAGCTTTTTACCCCTGCTACTTCCGGCTCTGCTTATCCTTCAACCCAGCAAGGCCAATGCCTTTGAGTTTACTGATCTGTGGCAGACCCCAGATCAGCAAGCGGCAGAAATACTAGCAACTGAGCCGCAAGCCGCCGCTGAAAAATTTGAAAATCCTGAATGGAAAGCCGCTGCGCAGTATCGCGCCGGTGCCTTTGAAGCCGCCGCACAAAGCTACTCCCAGCTTGACTCCGCTGACGCCCACTACAACCGCGGGAACGCGCTTGCCAAGGCCGGCAAACTCGATGACGCCATTACCGCCTACCAGGCCGCACTGGAAAAAAATCCGGATCTTATCGACGCTCAAACAAATAAAAAAATAGTAGAAGATCTAAAAAAACAACAAGAACAAAATCAGCAGCAATCAAAAGACCAGAATCAAGACCAAAAAGACAAGCAAGATCAGCAGAAGCAAGACCAAGGTGAGAATAATCAGAATCAAGATAGCGAAAATTCAGACTCAGAGAGTTCTGAATCTGAAAGTTCAGATTCTAATGAAAATAATTCGCAAGACTCGCAGTCACAAAATCAACAGGGTGATTCGCAGAACGAAGACAATCAAAATTCTGAGCAAGAGGCGAATCAAGAAAATAATTCATCGTCTGATCAACAGGAAAACGACCGCGAGCAAAATGATGGTGAGCAAGCATCGGCAGAGCAACAAAGTGAACAAGCTAAGGCCGAAGAAGATCAAGCGCGGGAGCGCCAAGAACAGTTAGCAGAAGACTATGCCAAGCAGACGGCCGAACAAAACGAAGCCGTTCAGAACGCCTTGCAAGCCAATCAAGACAACAAGACACAGGACCAAGCTGCCGACAAACAAACTGCGCAAGCTGCCATGGAGAGCGACGAGCCGCTTACCGAAGAGGAGCAGGCTCGCGAGCAATGGCTGCGCAAAATCCCTGACAACCCGGGGAATTTATTGCGCAATAAATTTCGCTACCAACATTTAGAACGTCAGCAGCGCGGTGAACAGCAAGGTGGTAATGAAGACTATGCACCCTATTAATTCGATAGCAGACCATACGCATCGCAGGAAAGCGTTTATGCCAAACAGCCTTCTAAATATCCTTACTCGCCCAATATTGGCGGTATTGCTACTACTCCTGTGCCAGATGAACAACGCGTACGCAGAAACCAATGTGCGCGCCAGCGTTGATCGCAATCAAGTTTCCAGCGAAGAAACCTTCACCCTGTCGCTGGTGGCAGACAGTATTTTGTTTTCCGGCGAACCGGATGTCAGTGCGCTAGATGCAGACTTTCACATTATTAATAAACAGCAGAGCAGCCGCACCAATATTATCAATGGCAAGGTGAATAGCAGCCGGCAATGGGACTATACCCTTGTCGCAAAACGCGAAGGCACTCTGACAATACCTGCTCTTCCGATGGGAAAGTACAAAACCCGCCCCATCACAATATCGGTAAGCAAGGCCGCAAAATCTCAACAAGCCAATAGCGATAGCATCTATCTTGAATCTGACATCACCCCTCGCAATGCTTACGTGCAGCAGGAGCTGCAGTACACCGTGAAAATATTTACCTCGGTGAATATACTCGACGCCTCGCTAGACGCGCCCGAGGTCGACAATGCCGTGGTTGAGGCCAATGGCGAGCAACGCTATCAAACTCTAATCAACGGTCGCTACTTTCAAGTTATCGAACGGCGCTACAGCATATACCCACAAGTTAGTGGCACGCTCTCCATTCCCAGCCTTACCTTGCAAGCGCGGGTTGAAGGCTACCGACCCTCGATGCTCGACCCGGGCAGATTGGTGGTAAAACGCAGCGGCCAACACCGGGTAAAAGTTTCACCGCCGCCAGCGGAATTTACAGGTTCGGTATGGTTGCCAGCCAAAGAAATTGAAATAGAGGAAAGCTGGAGTAAGGATCCCGACAAACTTAAAGTCGGTGACTCTGTTACCCGCACTATCAATATCAACGCTGACGGCCTGCTAGGCTCACAACTGCCGGCGCTACCTGTTATAGATTTACAGAATGCCAAACTCTATCCAGACCAAGCCAAAATTGAAAAAGGTGACGAGCAATCGCACTGGACCGGGATTCGCAGTGAATCCCTTGCTATCATTCCCACTCGCGCTGGCGAATTTGTGCTTCCAGAGGTTCGTCTTGCATGGTGGAATACCGATACAGACAGCGCGGAATTTGCCGTACTTCCTGAGCGTCGATTCACAGTAGCCCCGGGGCTGGTAAACACCAGCGATGGTACGACCACTATTGGCGAAATTGCCTCGAACAATGCCACCGACAAACTCAATAATCGCACCGCCAATAACGACACCACTGAGGCGAATGTCGTCGACATCCCACAAGCGCATAACTCCTCGCTACTATGGGCTGTTATCGCCATGTTGTTACTCAGCAATATCGCCTTTGCAGCAGCGTGGTGGCGTGGACAGCGTCGCCCTGCCAGCCCGATTAGCGCGCCGGAAAGTAGTACTCACAACGAGAGCAAGGCTTTCAAATCACTGGAGCGCTGCCTGAAAATCAAGGCTGAGCACAAAGAGTTACGCAATGCCCTAACACACTGGGCAAGCTGCCACTTTAAGCGCGCAATGACATTGAGTGAGATAGCGAAAGCCATACCTGAGCTTGAAGAGCCATGCCGACAACTCGACGCCCATTTATTTTCCGGGCAGGCGTTCACCATAGACCCCGGCACCATCCTAAGCGCAGTCAAAAAGGCGCGCAGCAGACCAGCGACACACGCAGCTGAACCTGCACTTTCCCCGCTATATAAAAGCTAAGCGTCACTTAAAAACCGATACTCTGCGCCTAAGCTGGCGCAGGTGTCGCTTTATGCCTGAGAACCAGCACCCCACCTGAGACCACAAAAGCGATACCGAAGAGAGTTAGCACATCGGGAATATGATCCCAAATTAACCAGTCCAATAGGCCGCTAAACACAACCCCGAAATAGCTTATTGGTGCTAAGGCGGCCGCAGATACATAGCGATATGCCAAGGTGTACATGACAAAACTCAGGTAAATAGCGACGCCCATATACAATAATCCCGGCCAAGCAGATAGGGGAATAGGCTGATAGTTCCATATGAAAAACGGCAGACTAACCAACAAGGAGATACTAAAGTAATAAAATAAAATACGGTTTTGCGGTTCATGCTGAGCCAACACTCGGGTACTTACCATCGATACCGCCAGCCCCAGGCCTGATAGCAGCGCCAACAAATGCCACAAGCTCAAGCCGGTAAAACCTGGCTTAAGCACAAGGACCACCCCGACAAAGCCCACGACCAAAGGCGGCCAGGTTTCCTTGCGAAGCCGTTCACTGAACCACAGATAAATCACCAATGGCACCATCAAAGGCGCTGACGATCGCAGTAAGGTTGCCTCAACCAGTGATATTTTACTGAGCGCAATATAGTACAAATAGAAACACGCACAGCCGCTTACCCCCCTTACAATATGCAAGCCGGGACGACTTGTTGTCACACCTGAGCGGCCAGCTCGCAGCACTGCGGGTAGCGCGAATAAAAAGCTAATGCCGTACTGCACAAGCACAATGGCGGAGACATGCACCTCCTGCGACACATGCTTGCCCACCGCCGCAACAGTGCTTGAAAAAAAGACAGTCACCAGCGACAGCAATAAACCACTTAGTAATTGTTTTCGTTCAAGGCTGAGGGTTAGCAAGCAAAGCTCTCTTATATTAATCGCAGGCGAAATGACCGACGGTGCCGGCAGAATGCAGCAATACTATAATGAGCCGAGTAGACGTTTGCTAGTCAAGTGCTAGAAATAGGAGGGGATAGTGAGTAGCCCCAAGCTCCTCGTCGAAGGAAGAGCTTGGGATTTAACAATTACTTCTTGTCAGCGCCACATTTCGCTTCGCCGCACTTGCCTTCGTCAGCTGCTTTATCGGCGCCGCATTTGGCTTCGCCGCACTTGCCTTCTTTAGCTGCTTTATCTGCACCGCATTTGGCTTCGCCACATTTCGCTTCGCCGTCTTTTTTCTCTGCGCCACATTTCGCTTCGCCGCACTTGCCTTCTGCATCTTTAGCGTAATCAGCAAGCTGATACCCGCTACTCATTACTTTAGCCGCAAATGGGTTGGTATCTGCAACGGCAACTGAGGCCATTGAAGAAGCTAACATGGCTGCACCTAGTGCCGTCATCGCAGTATTTTTCATTATGTCATCACCTTTGTAATCAGTTAAAAGATCTATTTGGCCGCAGCATTGCGACTCTACTTATTAGAGACAGTTAAAAACCATCTGTTACACCGTCGTGAAAATAAATTTCTTGCCGCCGGCTGTAACAAGACTTGTCGCCGCACGTCTTAATCGCATAAACCGACACGATGGTTTCCGACAAACGACTATAGCGCAATGCTGGTAACTATACGGAGTAAACTCAATGCTAGATTTTATAAACACAATTCGCGACCTGCAGACTGCTATCGCGAAAATGGTGGCACCGCTGGATGGCCTTCCCTCACTGGCGCTGCGCCTTTATCTGGTACCCGTATTTTGGATGGCTGGCAGCAGCAAGATGATGCATTTCTCATCCACGGTCGAGTGGTTTGGCAACAGTGACTGGGGCTTGGGATTACCCTTTCCCTACGTAATGGCCTTTTTAGCAACGGCCGCAGAGGTGGGCGGAGCACTATTGCTGCTGGTCGGATTTGCGACACGCTGGATCTCTATACCTCTAGCCGCAACGATGATCGTGGCCGCCACCACCGTGCACTGGCACAATGGCTGGCAGGCAATCGCCGACGCCAGCGCGCCGTTTGCCAATGATCGCGTACTTGACTCGGTAGAGAAACTTACCGCAGCACGCTCGCTACTTGAAACCCATGGAAATTATGACTGGCTGACATCAAGTGGCAATTTTGTGGTATTGAACAACGGCATCGAATTTGCGGTCACATACCTTGTTATGTTGCTCGCCCTAATGGTAATGGGTGGCGGTCGCTTTGTTAGCGCTGATTATTGGCTGGATCGTACAGTGACGAAATAAAGAGGAATACATAGCGGTGAACAGTTGCCTGAAAGCAGGGGGATCAGAGACACTAGGGGCTTAATCAGTTATTGGAAATGCCCGTGTCTGTGCCCGCCGACGATCAAGAACTTATTCGCCGCCTTAAAACAGGTGATAACAATGCGTTTAAGCAGCTTATCGGTAGCTATCACCCGAAATTACTTATCGTTGCCAGAGCCATTGTCGGCGATGTTTTTGCGGAAGACGTCACCCAGGAAGCCTGGAGCTCTATTTACAAGGCAATCGCTAAATTTGAGGGGCGGTCCAGCCTGTCGACGTGGATGATCCAGATTGTGAGCAACGAAGCTAAATCGAGGCTGCGCCGGGAAAAGCGTCACAGTAGTTTTGGGGATATCGACGAAGTGCGCCCCGAGCTTGACGCCAATAGCTTTAATGGCGGGGGGCACTGGGCGAATCCCCCATCGCACTGGGACATCAATACACCAGAGCTCATGCTTCAAGAGGATCAGCTAAGACATTGCATAGAACACACCTTAACAATATTGCCGGAAAACCAAAAAGCCGTGTTTTTACTTCGCGATGTGGAGCAACATAGTTTGGAGGAAATCGCCGAGCTACTCTCTCTTAGCGAGGCCAATGTGAGAGTGATTTTGCACCGGGCACGGCTACAACTTATGAAAACCATCAATCATTATCAGGAGACTGGAGAATGCTAAACTGCAAGCAATTTACCGATCTCGCCAGCGACGATATCGATCTCCAGCACACTGGCTGGAAACGGTTTGAAGTTCGCACGCATCTAATGATTTGTCGCCACTGTCGACGTTTTCGCCGCCACCTCGATCGCAGCCGCCAAACCGGTGCGGCTCTGGCACAACAGTTATGGCGCGGCGACGACGCCATGGCGGACATGATATTTTCGCGAATTAAGCAGCCAAACTCAGCGGAATAAGATACATCGGCCACACGTTCTTCACCCCGCGCCCGCCACTACGCGGCGGGTAAATAAACTCTAAATTCAGCACCTTTGCCCTCTTCGCTATGAAGCGTTATTCGCCCTTCATATTCATCGAGGATCCGTCGACAAATCGCCAAGCCAATACCATTACCTTCATACTCTTGCTCAGCGTGCAGTCGTTCGAAAACACCAAAAATACGCTTGCCGTACTGCGGTGCAATCCCAACACCATTATCGCGAATATAAAACCCAAGCTCGCCACTTTCTCCATCATTCAGCGGGCCAATTTCTATCGTCGGGGGCTCCTTATCTCGACTAAATTTAATCGCATTATTCAACAATTTTGAAACCAAGGTCGTTAATGCCTCAATGGGCATAGCAACCGTATCAAGTGCTTCGCGCTGCAATACCACGCCGTACTTTTTCATCTCTGCAGCATTCATTGAGAGCGCTTTTTCTAAAGCGTCATTGAGCGAGGAAGGCTCAAATTCACTGACGGTGCTCAGACTGGAATACTCGTGTAAATCATCAATCATGGACGTTGTGTGTTTGGCCGACTTCACCATCATCGTCAACCACTTGGCTTCGTCCTCTGCCAAGCGATCGGTCAAACGATCCGACAATAGTTCACCAAATACGGCAATCGAACGCAGCGGCTCTTTGATATCACGCGAAGTGACTGTCGCGTAGCGCTCAAGTGCCACATTCGAACGCTCCAGGGAAACCTGATTTTGCTCAAGCAGGGTTTTCATCACCCGGGTTTCGGCAAGCTCTTCAGTGCGCTCATCCACCAACTGAGTCAGATCCCGAGACAAACGCTCTACTTCCGCGCGCTGCTTAACATTTTCGGCAACTTCGTCACGCAACTGTTGATTCAAATCTAGCAGCTGCTTATTACTTGGCAGCGCCAAGGCCTTGGGAATTAATGGCCACACGATAATGGCCGTACCAACAGAGGCAATCGCGGTGATCAGTTTCACAATGCCACTAAGCCAATAGGCGCCATACCACACATTGAATATGTTAATGAGATGGGTCGCGCCGCAGGCGAAGATAAAGACCGCAAACATGACGAATATAAAATTGAATTTTAAGTCGTCACGCTTGCGAACTAGATAGACCAAAGCAATGGGAATAGTGAAGTAGGATAACGTTATCAGCACGTCGCTAAAAACGTGTAAGAACACCAGGTCTTCATTCCATAAATAGCAATGCCCATGGGGCGGCATTTCTGGGCCTAGCAAAAAATTCATTAAGTCAGACATTTCACCAATCCATAATTTACGTGCTGCCTACCATCTACCAATACGCGGCCGAAGAATGTCACTATGTGCACATTCACAACGTCGCTTATCTTTATAGCAAGCTAAATCCAGGTACAACACTGTGTATTTCACCTAGCAGGCAGCAGAACGCCGAAATCAGCGCACCCAGCACTAAATATAGACCTACAAACAGTAACTATCCTAATTTATAGTGATTTTACGCAGCTACTATCTTGCTCGGGGTACTTTGCCGTTACGTCGCAATAAAACGCTTGGATCCGCTCGATATCATAAGAGTAATTGCCGCTCAGCCTATATTCCGGCGCAATACCAACATATTTTTTTGCGTAATCTAGCTGAGCTGCCAACACCGGCAGATCCGCACCGGCCGCAATATGGTAAAAACCGCCCTTCCACGCCTGAACTTTGCTGCGCGTGCCCTCTGGGGCAATGATCAAGACCATGTCCTCAGTCTCTTTAAATAACACCACCATTTGGCTGACAAAATCATGATGACTACTGCGTTCGACGGCAACACCACCAAGCCAGACCAAGAAGCGCCCCTGCAAACCCGTAAACAAGCTGTGCTTGCCCATAAAACGCAACTGACGACCCAAGCCAGCGGCAAGCACGACCATGAGAAAAAAATCCCAATTGCTGGTGTGCGGCGCAACAATCATGACGTACTTGCGAGCGACAGGCTGTTCGCTGGTAAATCGCCAGCCCCTTAGGGCAAACAAGCCACCTACCAGAGCGCGAATAATTTTAAGTAACAGAGGATAAAGCTAATCGTTTTACCTTGAGACATCGCCATTTAATGCATTCACCAGCTTTATTATTGTATCGATCCAGGGCCTCAGAACGACGTAATTTGTGCTCAGCGAAGCCTTGGGCCATATCGACGATTATGAGATATTACACAAAACAAGCCCAATGCGCTTGCCGCTTTGTACTCGCTCCACTATTCTGCCGATTCACCCAGTAAAGACGGACCGTGCCGGTCAAAAACAATATCGCCAACAGGATGAATACACTCTTGCCCCTATTTACCGACCTCCGTTTAAGGCAAATATTGCTGATCTGCAGCGTATTAATATCGACACATGTGACCGCCGATAGCGCTGGCGACCAGCGACTAAGCTCCTTACATACCCGCTCCGCCGCATTCCCCGCAATTAATTCTCATTCTGAGCCAGCGCTGCAGGGAGATGGCTACGGTTTTGTTAACGACGCTGACAGCCTGCTAGACAACTTGAAAAACATTTACGATGAAGGGGTCGCTTTAGATGGACAATCGAGAGGCATTCTGGTTATTCCCGGCGACCAAACCGAGCTGGTCGAACAATTAGAGAATGCCGATAATGACATCACCAGTTTTGCCGCTGGCGGTCACTTCGCATTGCTTACACAAGATAAAAATTGGGTGGTAGTCGGGGGCTCTGAATTTATTGGCAGCGGTCGATTTATTTACGACGAAGGTGATGCCAACCGGCTGCGCTTTGCCACTATTCTCGGCTTGTTCTCGCTTGGCGAACTGCAATCTAGCGTAAACGTATCTGCGCTTTGGAAAAATTACCTGGGCCTAAACTATCGCTTCAGCTTGGAAAATATGCCCAATACCCGCATTGGCCTTACCGCAAAACTTCAAAACATCAGTGTTATCGAGCGTAAAATTTCAATAGAAGACTACGACGAAGACAAGCTATTCGACCGCGGCAGAGATGTTGAAAATAGCATTCAAGCCAATGCCGACCTGGGAATTGAGCACCAAGTCGACAATTGGTTATTCGGCTTAGAATTTAACGATATTTATCAGCAAGAAATTGAAGGACCCGAGGGAACCCGCTACCAGCAGCGGACGCATATCAGTAGCAATATCAATTACAGGGCAAACTGGGCAAGTTTGCGCTTAGACGCCGACCTTACCCCACAAAAGGGATTTGGCGAATTGTCGTCCCGCAGAGCATACACGCTTAGCGGCCTGCTCCCAGTTAGTGACAAGCTGCAGTTACTACTCGGTTATAGTTGGCTACACAGCGGCAATGATTCGAATTTACCGACGGTAGGCTTACATTATCGTCTCGGTGAATTACTCAGAATCGAGGCCCAATTTAGCTATGCGGGGCCCCGCGAGTTTGGCGGTGGCGCTAGCCTGCAACTGCCACTGTAACCGTTGGCGACTCGGCGCCTAGAGATTGCTTAGCGGGAATATACGCCATCGCGTGCTCCGTCAGCGCGGTAATCGTCAGCGATGGGTTAACCCCCAGGTTAGACGACAAGGTAGACCCGTCACAAACTAACATATTTTTATAGCCGAACACTCTGCTCTGCACGTCAACCACGCCGTCGGCGGCGGAGCGCCCCATCCCAGCGCCACCCATGCAATGGGCGGTCGCAGGGATATTAAACAAAACCTCGGTAATTAAACTTCCAGCCATGCCACCCAAACGCCGTGCAGCCTTCAGGGCGAACTCGCTAGCCTCGGGGATATGGGCGGGAATTCGCGGCCCAAAGCTGACCATGCGCTTGCTAAAAGGCCAATACCAGCGGCGCTTATAAAGCATATCAATATGACCGTCCAAGGTTTGCATACACAGCAATATGATGGTCTGTTTTGCTAAGCCAAAAGGAATAATTGAGCTGATCGCCTGCCTGGGATTGCGCACCAAAAGGCGTAGCAAGGTATAAAGCCAAATAAATACGCGGCGCCAATCTGGCTTTCCACGGGTCATCGCGGTCACCAATAGCCCCATTGCGTCGGAGCCTCGCGGATAACGGGTAGCTTCAATATGGGTTTTTTCGTCAAGGTAAATGCCCGAACCAATAGCGATACCAGAATCCATATTGTCCACATTGGGTAAGCGCACACCAATCAACGACTCCGCATTTGTTCTAACGCGACGACCCAGTTGCGGCGATATATTGGGGAGCGATTTCTTGTCTCGCAGTTTAAAAAGCAGATCCTGAGTACCCAGCGACGAAGCCGCAAACACCACCGCTTTTACACGCCAGCGGCGTTTATTGCGAAACAGTATAGACGTACTGCTGACGGTGGTGACCTCGTAGCCGTCTTCGCCGTCTGCCTTTCCGTTTAATGGCACAACATCAATGACTCGGGTTTCAGAGAAAACCTGCGCGCCATGTTTTTCCGCCAAATAAAGGTAGTTTTTGTCGAGACTATTCTTGGCATTGTAGCGACAGCCAACCATGCAGCCACCGCAGGCGATACAACTATTGCGCTCTGGACCTTCACCGTCAAAATACGGATCCGCATAGGATTTACCCGGCGCCTCGCCCTCGTCACCAAAAAACACCCCGACCTGGGTTTTGTAAAAGCTATCACCGCAGCCCCAATCTTCAGCTGACTCTTTTAGAATTATATCCGCCGGACCAAGAATGCGGTTTTCAGTGACCCCGAGCATTTTTTGAGCGGTAGCGTAATGCGCGGGCATATCAGTCGCCCAGTCTTTTAAACCCGCCCAACTGCCCTGCTGCCAAATAATTGGCTTTGGCACTAATAAGGTATTGGCATACGTAATTGAGCCGCCACCCACTGCATTGCCATGTAAAACCAGGACATGCTTAAACCACTTAATGTTGAAAAAGCCCTTTAGGCCCAGCATTGGCCGCCACAACCAGCGGTGAAAATGCCAGTTAGATCGGGGATACGTTTCAGCGCTCCAACGTTTCCCCATCTCCATCACAGCAACGCTGTAGCCCTTTTCGCTCAAGCGATGAGCAGATACCGAGCCACCAAAGCCAGACCCAACAATTAAGTAATCGACATCGTATTCCACGCAAAACACCTTTTTTCGCCGCAGACGAGCAGCGCGGCACAATTTGACAATAGTTCATGTCACTTTACATCTGACATCAACTCATGTCAAAATTTCCAAATGCCAAAAACAATCACAAAATCCAACAACGACGCCGCCCAAAAGTCGCGCCGCTACCGCGGTAGCAGTGGCGACCAGCGCCGCAGCGAACGCTACGAGCAATTACTTAACGCCGGCTTGAGCGTTATCGGCAATCAAGGTTATGCCGCCGCAACCGTGCGGAGCATTTGTGGTGAGGCCGGATTAACTGAACGCTATTTTTACGAGTCCTTCGCCAATCGCGAAGCTCTGCTAGCAGAGGTATACAAGACTCAAACCCGCTATCTAAAAAGTCGGATGCTGGCTGCCTTTGAAGCGTCAGAGCGCAACACCGCCGCCTTTTCCCGAGCTGGTTTACAGGCTTTTTTCGACACACTCTCTCAAAACCCTGATATTGCTCGGCTGCTGCTTTTCGAGGTACTAGGGGTCAGTGACACTATTGACGAACTCTACTATGAAGCGATGGAAGAGTTTGCGGTCTTGATTCGAACGCTGACCGAATCCTTGGGATTGGCAGATATTTCTGACATACCCGACCAGGGTATGGTGTACGCCGGTTTGGTTGGCGCAGTATTGCAAATCGCGCGCCGCTGGGCGCTCACAAATTACCGTGAACCTGTGGCCAGCGTTATTGAAAGTAGCTTATTTTTATTTATTGCGGCTACCAATTACAGTACTGCAAAAGCGCAATAGCCGTTTTATTCGCGAACGATTCTGGCGCCAACCGCCTCCAATTCTGCCTTGCACTGCCGCCACTCAGGCATAGCCTCGGACATTAACGCATAAAATCTCGGGCTGTGATTAAACTCTTGGATATGGCAGAGCTCGTGGACGATAACGTAGTCAATACAGCGCAAATCTGCCTTAATCAAATGGGTGTTCAAACAAATACGCCCCTCTGCAGAACAGCTACCCCAGCGCGAGCGCATACGCCTGAGCCGAAGTTCGGGAACGCCACTAACCCAGGGCAGACGACTAGCCCAAAAGGCCAAGCGTTCAGCGAACAACTGCTGGGCTTGCCGTAAATACCATTGCTGCAAAACGCGACGCACCTGCTCCGAATCGTCATTCACACCGTGAACACACAGCTCACCATCGCCGGCCAACACCTTTGCCCGCCGCGCACCGGCCACAATCCTAAGCGCCAACGGCGCACCTAAATAATCGTGAAGCTCACCCGACTGGAAGCGAAGCACGTCGCCCTGCTGAAGTAATACCACTCGCTGACGCTGGTATATCCAATCTCTATTGCGGATCAGCATGTCATCGATATCGGCCTGCAAGGTCGAAAATGGCACTCGCAATACCACACCAGAACGGCCCACCTGCAAACTGAGCTTACGACGCCGGCGCCGACTGCGGATAATGGTAATCACAATAGTTTGATCTGAGTACCGCAGCTGTTGCTGACTGCGCAGCTCGGTAACCCGCTTCGATTTAAGCGCTCTTAACACGATCGTCGCCTGCTAATCAGAAAATTCGCAGTGGCGCAGGAGTGCAAAATACAGGTCATGAAGGATTAGCCCTACTGATGCACCGGAAATTCACAACTGAAAATAGCACCACCTTCAGGGTTGGCCTGGTAGCGAATATCGCCGCCGTGCGCCTGCATAATGGATTTAGAGACCGACAGACCAATACCCATGCCGCCTTCCTTCGACGTTACAAAGGGGCTGAACAACTGCGCTTCTATTTCCGGCACCAAACCTGCGCCAAAATCTTTTACTCGGAAACACACCAGACCTTGATCCAGGTACGTGCTTACTTCCACGGCATTACTCTGCCCCGCATTCGCGGTCGACTCCATGGCATTGCGAATTAAATTTAAGGCCACCTGCTGCAACTGAACTTCGTCTGCAAAAATTGCCGGCAAATTTGGCGCTGCAATTAAACGAACTGGAATTGCGTTTACCCTCGAATCCACTTCCGCAAGCGCCAGTACATCCTCGAGCACCGCGTTTAATGCCAGCACCACCCGGCCACCCGAGGGCTTTTTAACATAGCTGCGCATACGCTGAATAACCGCCGCCGCCCGCTCCGCCTGAATGGTAATTTTAGTCAGCACCTCGTCCATTTTCTGGCGGCGCTCCTCGGGCAAATCTGCCACCAACCGCTGGGCAACTCTCGCGTAATTGGTCACTGCCGTGAGTGGCTGATTCACCTCGTGGGCGATACCGGCAGCCATTTCACCGCCCGTACTTAAGCGCTCGATATGCGCCAAATGCTGACGCTGGCTGTCCATTTCTTCGCGAGCTTGCTCAAGGGCAAATTGGCTCTGCAACCACTCGCTAATATCCCGCAACACCAATACTGCACCGCCCTCACTACGTGGCGAACCACTGAGCGCTACCGGCGCAATACTGCCGGTACGGGTATTAATGCTGACGTGATCCTTACGCAAACTAACGCCTCCCGCGCACAGCAAGCCCAAGGACTGATTAAGGGCCTCGTCACCGGAAAACAACTGTAGCTGAGAGAATAACTCACCAATGCAATCGGAGGCGGGCCACCCTGTAATTGCCGCCGCTTGAGCGTTCATAGATGTAACACGACCAGTGACATCCAGGCCCAATATACCCTCTTCAACCGCATTTAATATTTGCTGATTTTCATCTTCTAACTCGGTGTTGCGTCGCGCCAACGCGCGCTCAAGACGCTGAATTTTTATATGAGTACGCACCCTAGCCAAGACTTCATCCGTCTGGAAAGGCTTGGCAATATAATCGACGCCACCAATCGCTAAACCGTGCACCTTCGATTGGCTATCGGTTAGGGCCGACAAGAATATCACGGCGATATCAGCCGTTTCTGGATCGGCTTTTAGGCGTTCGCAAACTTCAAAGCCGTCCATGCCCGGCATCATAACATCGAGCAATATCAGCGCTGGCCGAGCTCGTTTAGCGGTATAAAGTGCGGCCTCACCATCTCTAGCCGCCAATAACCGGTAACCACTCCCCTCTAAGGTTTTAAACAAAACCTGCAAATTTGTGGGGTTGTCATCAACCAATAAAATTTGTTCACTACCGCTATCAGGCGTCATCAATAGTGGTCTCGCGCGTCGCTTGTACTAATAAGTGGGCGAGCTTATCAAAGTCAAATTCAGAGAGGTATAACTCAGCCTCGTCAAGAAAGGCGTCGCACTCAGGGCAGCGCCTGCGCAGCTGCTGCAATAGTTCTCGCAATCGAGTGACGTCGCCTAAGTCGACCGCTTCACTCAAATTCTGCAAATCATCTTCTTTGGGTAATACAAAATCACGTAAGGGCAGTGCGTTGCTAACAACTTGACTAGGCTTAGGCTGCTGTTTTTGCGTTTCAACACCGCAAGTGGCGGCAACAACTTTGAGCAAATCGCCAATACCAATTGGCTTAGGTAAAAAGCCATCGCACCCTACCTGCACAGCTTCATCCATCATCTCTTCATCGGTTGTCGCTGACGCCATAATGATCGCAACATCGACCATCCCCATATCCTGTTTAATCACGCGGGTCGCTTCCATGCCATCCATTTCCGGCATACGCAAATCCATCAACACCAATTTTGCCGTGCGCTCTTTTAAATGCGCAATAACCTCTAAACCATTGGCAGCTTCTCGGATATCTGTCGACACATCCTCCAACATACCTAGGAGCACGTGACGATTTACCGCCACGTCGTCAGCAATAATAATTGCAGGGTTTTCGCCAACGGTCGATAAAAGCTCTGTTACAGGATCAACCGTATTTACCAGCGATTCATCGTCGAACTCACTTTCATGAATTTCCAGCAGCGGTAAGTCGAAATAGAAACAACTGCCGTGACCAAACTCGCTGCTAACATTTAAATTACCACCCATCGCCTCAACCAAGCGGCGACAGATAGACAGCCCCAACCCAGTGCCCTTGCCGTCTTGCGGATTAACTTGGCGGAAGGGTTCAAAAACATCGCGGAGCTTTTCTTTGGGTATGCCCATTCCGCTGTCGGTCACCGAAAACATCAACTGCTTGGTTTCCTGATCAGCGTGTAGTTTTAGAACCACCTTGCCAGCGCTGGTAAATTTTACGGCGTTATCAAGTAAGTTAACGAGGACCTGCCGCAGCTTCACCTCATCAACTTGCACTTTCTCCGGCAAATTCGGCGAACGATCCACAATAAAATCCAGACCTTTCGACTTCGCCCTGTGCGCTACGATATCGCTGACATTGGCCACAATGTCGTCGAGCTTGTTCGGTCGACAAACAATATCGATATTACCGCTCTCAATCTTGGCCAGATCTAATACATCGTTTATAAGGGTGAGCAGGTGCTTACCGCAGCTTTCTATCGCGCGTAAATACTCCTGACTGCCCGTTGGAATTCCTGTGTCGCGCTGAAGGAGCTGCGCATAACCCAGCACCCCATTTAAGGGGGTTCTCAACTCGTGGCTGACACTGGATAAAAACTGACTTTTAGCGTGTAGCGCATCTTCGGCGGCGATGCGCGCGTTGACCAGTTCTTGCTCTATACGTTTGCGGTCGGTGACATCTGTCATGATCCCCATGGCGCGCATCGGCTTGTCATTTTGATCATTTTCAACAACATCGCCACGGCTATAGATCCAGCGGAAATTACCAGCGCGATCCTTAACTCTAAACTCAACGCTATTGCCCGTCGCCATTCCAAGCCAGCTGTCGACCGCCGAGGCGATAATTTGCAAATCGTCACCAAAGGCAATGTTTTTGAAGGCGCCAACCGGATACGGCGTAGCGGGGGCATTGTAGCCCAGCATACGAAAGAAACTCTCTCCCACTGTGACCAAGCCCGTCTGCAAATCCAGATCCCAGAGGTGATTTTGGGCGGCATCCAAAGCTAATTGGAAGCGACGTTCACTGAGTTTTAAGGCACGCTCGGTTTCGGTGCGCTTTTCAACCATGAAATTTGCGTCTTCAGCCAAGCGCTGAAATTCCGCAAAAGGCAGGTGATTTACATCGATGGTGGTAGACCGCTTGCTTGCGTCAGCAAAAAACTGTTGGAAAATAGTAAAGCCGGCAGCACTTCGGCGCGCCAACCAGCGCGCCGCGAAGGTTGAAAACACCATTAAGGCAAAGGCTATAATCACAATAAAGCGAATATGTTCTTTTACTCGCTCCTGCAGTGCGGCACGCTCATCGCTTAATTTAACATTGAGCTCGTCCAAAAAAACGCCGGAACCCAATACCCAGCCCCAGGGTTCAAAACGGCGAATATAGGAGATTACCGGCTTTTTCATACCATCTCGGTCAAGCCAGCTTAACTCGGTAAATAAACTGTGCTCTTCGCCGCCCACCCTCGCACTAACGTTTACAATATCGGGCATGAGCAAACCGACATTACTGGGATCGTAGGCGTTTACCAATTGCCGCCCATCTTTATCGACGACAAACAAAATAGAGTTATCTGGATCAATAGGTACCGCGGCAATCCGCTCGATCACTTCGCGCTTCAAGCGATTAAGCTCGTCGCGCAGATAAATACTGGCGCCCATATAAATATTTAGCGGCTTGTAATAGTACACAAAGCTAAAATTGCGCTCGGTCGCGACTTGGCTATTGGGATCAGTGAAACGGTATTCTAGAAACTCGTATTTCTTGTCTGACAACGCGCTTTTAACCTGACTAGAGAAAGCATTAATCGTCGTACTGTCTGACATTCGCTCATCGGTAAGGGGGTTCATCGGCGGTAGCAAAGCCCTGCCGTCGCCATCAAACAAGAAAAAGAAGCCCTTATTATTTAAAAACCGCAGCGATCCCATTGTCGTTCGCAAGCGGGTTAACTGCTGCGACTTACTTTCGCCAACAAATTCTTTGCGGGTGTCTTCAACCAGAGAAATACCCACGGCAACTTGCTGGCGCAAATCGTTGTATAACTGCTGATTTAACTGCGTGTGTTTAAAATCTAGATACTCAACCGCCTTGCCTACTTCCCTGCGCAACAACTCCCGGCGGGACTCTACATAGGTGTCTCGCCACGCTTCACTTTGCTGCGTATAGCGCTCGTACTCTTTGGCAATCCAGATATAGCCGAAAATAGCCAAAGGAATCGCAGACAGTGCGACTAGGCTAAGAAGATAAATTTGTACTAAACTGCGCTTAGTTCGCATGCGCAACCCTTGTTGTTTTATGGCATTTGCTTCGTTGCAATGCGGATTATAAGGCGGAAGCTTATCCAGTCTTGACGCTTCCCGCCAGTATCAATCGACTAATTCACCGATTAAGCATGCCCAAAGTTAATAATTTCATGATAGCCTTATCCCATACAAAACGGTAACCGCAAGGACCTAATAATGACTACAGAAGCGACGGTGTACCTCGTAGAGGATGACGAAGCCGTACGAGACTCACTACAAATGGTGTTGGAATCAGTTGGCCACAAAGTAGTTAGCTATTCACGAGCCGATACGTTTTTGGAGGATTACTCCATCGATATGGCCGGTTGCATGGTGTTAGACATACGCATGCCGGGCATGAACGGCATGGAGCTGCAACGTCAACTCAACACTCGCAACTCCATATTACCGATTATATTTGTAACCGGTCACGGCGATGTGCCAATGGCGGTCGACGCTATGCAGCGCGGCGCTGTGGACTTTGTGCAGAAGCCCTATCGTGAAGAAGAGCTACTAGGCAAAATCCAACAGGCTATTGCTGCCGACGCTGAGAACCGCGCCGACCTCGAAGAAAAACACAAAATTCGCGCTAAATTGAGCGACCTTACGCCGCGCGAAAGTCAGGTTATGGAACTGATGATCGAGGGCAAGGCGAATAAAGTGATCGCCTACGACTTAGATATTAGCCAGCGCACTGTCGAAATTCACCGCGCACGCGTTATGGAAAAAATGGGCGTTCGCTCACTGGCGCATTTGGTACGCATGGTAATGGCAGCCGAAGAGTCCAACAATAGCTAGGACTTGCGTACACTAACCACCTTGACTGCCCAGCAGCGCATCCACTGTCTGCAGGGCCGTCATTAAGCCCTCTACTGGCAACAAGCTCGCCCGAAAATACTCCTCCGCCATAGGCGCAATACCGCTGGCCCGAGGCAATTCTTGCCTTTGTTCAATTAAAAACCGCATTCTTGGAATAAAAATAAACTGCAACCACTGCGGGAAATTGAGCGTATCGATGGCGAATGGCTGCTCGCTGCGCAATGCTTCCGGCGGTGGCGGCTCGGCATCCCAGTGGCCAATCCGGCGTAACTCGGCCTCAACATCCATTAAAACCGCAGCGACTTCATGATACTTGCTCATATCTCAGTCCGCCAAAATCTACTCAATTATCTGTCGATACGGTGGCATCGACGCCAACATTTTACGACCGTAATGCCGCGTGACAATACGCCTATCCAGAATGGTTATACGGCCAACGTCTGATTCACTGCGCAGCAACCGGCCACTGGCTTGTATCAATTTCACCGCCGCGTCTGGCACGGTAATATCCATAAACGGGTTGCCATTATTGCGACTAATCCACTCAGCCAACGCTTCTTCAACCGGATCTTCCGGCACCGCAAAGGGAATTTTGGCGATCAATACGTGGGAACAATATTTACCGGGCAGGTCGACACCCTCGGCAAAACTAGCCAAACCGAAAATAACACTTCCGTTACCCTTGTCTAAAGCCTCGCGGTGGCGGGTCAGAATCTCGTGCTTCGGCAAATCATCCTGCGCCAAAATCCGGCCTTGCCAATCCGCCGGCATACCCTCGCGCACCGCGCGCAATTGCTTGCGGGATGAAAACAGCACTAAATTTCCGGCATCCGGCGCCATTAAGTTTGGCAGCATATCGATTAGCGCCGCCGTATGCGCCTCGGCATTGCCTGCATCGCAATTCATTGCCGGTATGTGCAGCTCGCCCGCATCGGCGTGTGCAAACGGGCTGGGAACCACCTCAAAACTGGCATCGCTATCTAAACCGGCGCGCATACTAAACCGGTTGAAACTACCCAGGGCGGTTAGTGTTGCCGAGGTTAGGACAGCCGCATAACAACGTGACCACAGCGCCGATTTAAGGGCATTGGCGGCCAGTATGGGACTGGCGTTCAATTCTATATCAAACAGGCCTTGACCCGTTTCAACCAAAGCCATCCACCGCGCATTGGGTGGTTTTTCTTTGCTGGCATCACTGGCGTAAGAGCGCCAGAGCGCACAGGCACTTTCCGCGCGAAAACGCGCAGCAGACACCGTCGCCAACCATTGCTCCGTCACTTCTCGGCTCGCCATCAATTGATTGCCATCTAAGCTGTCTTGAAAGGTATCGATAATCCTTTCCGCTTGATGGATCACGCCGCTAAACCCCTCGACCATATTTTTTGCGTGGGCGGCTAGATTGTCCGGCACGATACCGTCGGGAAAGCGCACACTCTTACTTCCCTGCCGCTCTTCTGCGCTCTCTAGCAGCTCTTCCAATAGCGGCCGCAGTGGCGCCAAACCACGCCGCACGGCAATAAGTTGGGTAAGCAAGCTCTCTAGCTGGCCGCGGGCGGTAAGGTCCATAGCGGGTACGGCAATCATCGCTGTCAAAGCGCGTTCAATTTGCTCTAGCCAGCGCTCAGTCGCCGCCATACGGAAGTTGGCGCTGAAATGATTAATCACTTTGTCGGGCAGGTGATGCGCTTCGTCGAAGATATAAATGCACTCTTCCGGAGGCGGAAGTATGGCGCCGCCGCCTAAGGCTAAATCCGCCAGCACAAGATCGTGATTGGCGACAATAACATCTGCCTGAGTGAGCGACTCGCGAGCTTTAAAAAAGCTACATTGCTTAACGTGACTGCAGCGACGACCGGTGCATTGGGCGTGATCGGTTGTCACCCGTGCCCACTTATCATCGGCAATCACGGTATCCCAGTCATCGCGATCACCCGCCCATTTCCCGGTTGCCATTTTCTGCGCGAAATCCGTGTACAAAGACAGGCTTTCGGCGTCCGGCGCGGCCATGTGCTCGTCAATGTATAGGGGTAATACCTTTGCATCGGCCCCTGACAACAATTGATCTAGCTTGGACAGACAGATGTAACGACGCCGCCCCTTAGACAAGCTAACGCTAAATTGCAGGCCGCTTTTGGTGAGAATATCAGGTAAATCGCGGTAGATAATTTGCTCTTGAAGGGCAACCGTCGCGGTGGAAATAACGAGTGTTTTATTGCTCTCTTGTGCGATCGGGATCGCTGCCACCGCATAGGCCAAGGTCTTGCCGGTGCCAGTGCCGGCCTCCACCACGCAGAGATGATCGCCGCCCCCGCGCTGAAACTCTTGATTGCGCTTTACGCCACCCAAGACTCTCGCGATATGGGCGATCATCAACCGCTGCCCATAACGTGGCTTCAAATCTTTTACATCCAGAAATTGCCGGTACGCATCCTGAATTGCCTTTTTAAGTGCATCAGTGAGCACCTATACCGCCTTCTCGATTGCACGTAAATCTCGACTACGCAATTGATTGCAAACCGGATTGGCGTAGATCTCCATCGCCTTTAGACGAAACGCCTCAGGAATTTTTGCAAAACGCTGCTCGAAATCTGCGACATCGCGATCCGTTATTTGCGGCACCCGCAGCTCGCGCCAACTTTCGTCATTGTAAATCCGCATATACGCCAGCACATTGCTGGCATGGAGGCGATACTGATCAATAATTGCCTCGTCTAACACCGCAGCTACCCTCGCCGCGTCTGCGAATTCGCCTTTTAAGGGCGCGCCAAAACTGACATGAACATCGCCTTTGTTGCCTAACACGCCAATAGCGATGCTTTTTAAGTCTTCGTGCTCCGCTTTTAAATAGGCACCGTCGCGCTCGACATGAACTAACTCCTGAGCCTTGGCGGCATCCAGCGGGTCCCATTCATAGGAGATCGACACCGGCACGATATTCAGCTTGTTAATATAATCAGAAAAGCTCTCTTCAGGCTTTTGCTGGGCCATACCAATCATCTTAATGACCGCCGCCTCGGTGGCGTCATTGCCATCTTTGGCGCGCCCTTCACGCTGAGCGATCCAAATGGAACTGCGCTCTTCCAGCAGCGAGAAACGAATATAGCTCGCCAATTGCCTAAATGCCGCTAGCATCTGGCGCGGGCCCTTGGCTGAACGCCGAACGATAAAGCTCTTATTAAGACGCATCAAATCAGCGGCAAAGGGCTTGGAAAGCAGATTATCGCCAATCGCAATGCGCACCGTGTCGCGCTCGTGATGATAGAGGGCATAATTGACAAAGGCGGGATCCAGGGCGATATCGCGGTGGTTACTAATGAATAAATACGCGGAATTTGGCGCTAAGGCGTCTAAGCCAGATACATTAAAGCTGCAGGTATGGTCCTCAATCATGGTATCCATATACTGCTTGATAACTCGCTGAAAGCCCGCCACATCGGCAACCCCGTTCAGCTCGCGACGCAGATACCACGCCACAAGCGGGCGCACTAACCAAGGCAGGTAGCGATTGAGCTTGGGGATGCGCAGGTTTGCGACCACATTCAGCAACTCGGCATCGCCCAGTAACTTGGCTAAAACCGGCACAACTTCGTCGTCGTGGTATGGCCGGATCTCAGCGAAGTCATCCATCATTTTGTGCTCTCAACGATATAAAGGGGCGTACAATAAAGGATTCAATGGCAGTCGTCATCTGCCAGCGACCATTAGTAAGCAGCAAACTCCCTATTTTCAGCGCAATGCGCACGTCGCACAAACACTCATATCCCTCATAATTTCCATTATACGCAGCCAGTAAAACGCCAAATTTAAGTCCAACACCTCCTAATCCAACTGGAGCTAGACAACGTCTACCTTAAGCCCGAGCCCACACCGCAAACTTATACTCGCGACATTGGCATTTTGCGGTATCGGCAGCATCACGGCACAATTAGTTTACTCTCGGCGCGAAGTCGACGTATTTCTGAATAGGAATAGCGACTGCAAGCATGCTTACTGGCCTTATATTAAAAGGATTCGACTACAAACTAGCATCCGTCATGCACTTGATCGTATATTACTAGACATGCCGCTCAGTCTAAGAGCCGACTCCCAAAAATCTAAACCTGACATTGCAGTGGAAGCACACTAATGACACACCAGCAAGGCACCCTAAGCAGCCAATCCGGCTGCCGAATCTACACCCAAAATTGGCAACCCGTCGGCACACCAAAGGCGGTAATTATTCTGGTGCACGGTCTTGCAGAACACAGCAATCGCTATATCGATATCGCCAACTATTTCACCGAACAAGGCTATGCAGTGTATGCGCTAGACCATGAGGGGCACGGCCACTCACAGGGACTGCGCGGCTATATAAACCGCTTTGACGATTTCATCACCACCCTTGATCAATACTGTAACGAGATAACCGGGCTCCACCCTAACGCCAAACTCTTCTTGGTCGGACATAGCATGGGCGGCGTTATTTCCACAGCCTATCTATTAAAGTATCAGCAGAAACTTGCTGGCTGCATACTGTCTGGCGCCGCTCTCGCAACGGGGGACGTTATCAGCCCCGTACAAAAATTTGTGGTCCACTGCTTATCGAAAATTTTACCCAAGCTTCCTCTTTTGCAATTAGAAGCGAATGACGTCTGTCACGACCCCGCTGTTGTGGAGGCGTACCGCAACGACCCCAGAGTATTCACAGGCAAGATTCGCGTTCGACTGATAAGCGAAATTTTACGCACCGCCGACATGGTCATTCGCAATGCGGCAAGCATTAGCTTGCCGATGCTTATATTGCATGGCGGCGACGACAAAATGGCCTCTCCAACAGGCTCAGAGAAATTGTACGCGGGCATCTCGTCCAGCGATAAAACCTTAAAAATTTACCCTGGCCTCTATCATGAAATTTTTCTAGAGCCGGAAAAATATTCCATCTACGCCGAGATACATGATTGGATGGAGCAAAAGTTATAGAGACGGTCACAGTGTTTACTTGCTAACTATTTAGGGCGCTAGTAATTGGCAAAACAATTTAATTAGTGGCACTCTCGCGATATAGCATCAAAGGAACAGCAATATGGATCAAACTCGCAGCAACCCTTGGCCCGAAGCCACCACCTGCCCTGTCGTTTTCATTATCGACAGCGTTAATCGGACCGAAAAAAAGCTTTTAGAAGATGCTATACGCAAACATCAACCTGCCGGCTCAAGATATCATGTTGTCCATCGCCACCTAAGAAATGTGCAGACCCGCCGCCAGCGCTCCACCACCCAATTACTAGAGCTAGCCAAGTCAAACGACAACCCTTACTTTGTTCCCGTGCGTATTTGCTGGCAAACACGCACGCCGAGAGACATGCAAGGTGTATCACTGAGAGATTTAATTACCGGCAACCGAGAATACCCAGGCTGGTTTCAACAACAGCTGCGACTGCGCAAAGACAGCAGCGGCTACAGTATCACCGTTGGCAACGGCGCCAGCCTGGAGCAGCTCAAAGACAGCTGCGTTCACCACACCCAAAAACATGGCGGAACTGAAGACCTTATTAAATTTATCGATCGCTCTGCTTTTTTAGCCCTCGAAAAAGTCGAACGCCAAGTAAAAGGCGCTCGATATAAAATACCTCAGCTTCTCTCAGACGAAGTCATTCGCAAACCATCCGTCATAAATGCCCTAAGCAAAATCAGCGAATCTACTGGTCGCTCGATGGATAGTTTGATCAAAGAAGCAAAACTGTGCCTAGACGAAATGTCTGCAAAACCAAGCGCCCTCGGTACCGACCTCGCCGCCGCCTTAGGCCGTTTCATGTATACCCGCGGTTTTGACAAAGATATTGACTATGTCGACGGCGATATTGAACGCATTCGCAAACTTCTCACTGAAAAACCCGTCGCCTTTTTGTTCACCCACAAATCACATATTGATGGCTTCCTGCTGATGACCATCTTTCACGATCAAAATCTGACGCCATTGCATTTATTCGGTGGCATCAATATGAATATGCCAGGAATCGGCCCGATTCTGCGCCGGTCCGGCGCCATCTTTATTCGGCGCAGCTTCCAGAATGACCCGGTCTACAAAGTTGTATTCAAAAACTACATCGATTACTTGGGAGAAAAACGCTTCCCCTTGATGTGGGCACTAGAGGGAACCCGCTCCCGCACCGGCAAGTTAATGCCGCCTCGTTTCGGCTTAATTAACTATGTGGTAAGCGCACATATGCGCGACGACGCTCCCGACTTAATATTAATGCCCGTATCTATTACGTACGACCAAGTACCCGAAGTGGCTGATTACGACGCACTGCAAGCCGGCGGTAAAAAGCGCCCTGAATCCACATCTTGGTTTATGGAATATATCAGCGGCCTTAAAAATCCCCACGGTAAAATTCATGTGCGATTCGGTGAAGGCGTTACCATTAGCGAACACCTGGACCTAAGTAGCCCCGCACCGCAAACCAGAGACATTCAAAAGATCGCCTTTGAACTCGCTGTCGACGCAAACAATGCCACGCCGATTACGGTCAACTCATTAATTTGCTATGTCATTCTTGAGCACGGCCACAAGGCCATTACATTCAACGAACTCAACACTGACATTCAAGAGCTTCTGCAATTAATTAATAAACTCGGTTTTGCGACCACCAGCGACGTACAAAACCTCAATGAGGCCAGAATTCAGAAATGCTTAAAAGACCTGGGTACAACCGGTGTCATTAATATATTTAACGACGGCATCGAATCGGTATATATGCTGCCGAACGACGCCGGTCGCACCGCGGCCTACTACCGCAACGGTCTGATTCACTTTTTTATCACCAGTGCCATCGCCGACCTAGCTCTACTTGCCGTTAGCGCAACGGGCGATGAAGCGCTTAGCCAGTTTCACAATGAAGCGCTGCGTTTACGGGACATGTTTAAGTACGAGTTTTTCTTCGAGGGCTCAAGTGCGTTTATTGTGCTGCTCGAACATGAACTGGAGCAGCGTGCGCCCAACTGGCGAGACAGCGTTAAACAAGGTGCTAAAGCAACCCGCAAACTCCTCGCAGGCATAACACCTATTTTAGGTCACGGCACGCTGCGCCCATTTATCGAAGCCTATCTTGTCTTGGCAAGAGCTTTACGGATGCAGCCGGTGGGAGAAATCAGTGATCAAAAGCATCTCATCAACCACGCTCTCACGCTGGGTAAACAGCGGGTGCTGCAGAAGCGAATACATTGTGAAGAGTCCGTGTCGGGTAGCTACTTTGAAAATGCGATTAAAATCGCAGAAAACCAAGAGCTACTCAAGGCGGGGGACGAGGCTGTTGCCGGGCGTCAGCGCTGGCTGGAAGAGCTGCGCGAAATTTCCGCCAATGTTCGCTTTTTAGCATCAATGGCCGATGCCAAACGACTGCAAATACGAACCGCGCTGGAAAAATAATCCGCTCCAGCATTAAAGGCTGCGCCACTAGGGCGCAGCTCACCCTACAATTATCGCACCGCAACGCCCTGCAACTTCATTACTAAGCGTACAACAGCAATATATGCTGAAGGCATAAGTCTCGCCAATATGTCCTGCACGCGGCCGTCGCTAATAAAGATACGGCCGATATTTTTCTGCACGCCACGAAGAATGATATTCGCCGCTTCCGACGGCTGAGTACCTTTTTGAAGCAGTTCGTGAAAATGCTTTGTGCTGCTATTGTGATGATCGGCATTGATTGTAATGTTGGTCGCCACTGCACCGGGATGCACGGTATGCAACGTTACGTTGTTGATACCTCGGATACGATGCTCTGCGCGCAAACTGTCGGTAAAACCGCGCACCGCGAATTTTGTGGTGCAATACGGTACGAGATACGGCAAAGCAAGAATACCTTGCGAGCTTGATAGATTAACGATGGCAGCCTCCGGCCGACTGAGCAAATGTTGATAACAGCGCTGAGTCGTATGAATCACTCCCCAATAATTAATATTGGTAATTTTTTCAAAGTCTTGCTCGCTGGCTTCGCCGAAGGTGAGGTCGCCGGAAGCGATACCCGCATTATTAATGAGAAGATCTATATGACCAAAGTGCGCGAGGACATTGTCGACGAAAAGATTGATGGCGCACTTATCGCCCATATCGACTTTCTCACTATAATAGTCTGCGTGCATTGTGGTGAGCTGGTCTTCGGTAGCGTCGAGCTTCGCAATATCGCAAAACGCAACTTTCGCGCCGCGTCGCGCAAGCTCCATCACTAAATGATGACCGATGCCACTGCCACCGCCGCCAGTCACAATGGCAACCTTGTCTTTAAATGTTTTCATATCTGATCCCTTGTGTGATTACGGTCAGCCTTAACGATGCTTGGCGAGAAAGGCGAGCACATCTTCTGCGCTCTTACGCGGTGCTTCTAGCATGGGCATATGACCAAGTTCTGGGTAAGTAATGAGTTCGGCATTCGGTACCCCGCTCTGCCAAATCGCTGCGGAACTAATATGCAGCAGGCGATCACGCTCACCCCACAGAATGAGTATGGGCACGTTAATGTCGCTTAGGTGCTGATCCAAAAGACCAGTGTTATGAAAGTCCTGGAATATGCGGGTAAGTGATTCGCGACGAATAATGTAGTCATCCGCCATATAATCTAAAATCATTCTTGGCAGCCATGGCGGCTGAGCCATGGTCATCGCGTAGAATTCGATAAACTCATCGCGATTATGAATCTCAAACGGGTTGCGGCCCGTCGCGAGCATTTTAGCCATGTCACTTTCTTGTGGCGCAACAACACCGGCGGCATCAACCAATACTGCGCTCTGAACACGATTTGCATGGCGCAGCGCTAACTGAGCGGCAATAAAACCACCCATGGAATTACCCACAATATGGGCGCGTTTAATACCCAGCGCGTCCATCGCTTCTACCACCCGCTGCGCCTGACTCACGGTGTCGTATTTTAGGGCCGGATCAAAGACGGTTTCACCGTGGCCCGGCAGGTCTAAAATTAAGACCTGATACTTATCGGTAAAATGGCTGGCAAAGCGCATCCACACGGTTTTTTCTGAGCTATAACCGTGGATCATCACTACGGTTTCTTTGGCGTCTTGTGGGCCGCCCTGCCAGCTCATCATCTGGCTATCGCTAATCTCGATTTTGGACCGGTGCAAGCCATAAATACTTGTTTCAATACGGCTGGCCAAGTGCAACACGTCACCACCAATACGCGGGTAAGTGGTCACAGCCCAAATGACAACACTAGCAGCCAGCGCAATAGCAACAATTAGGGACTTCTTCATCCTGCATTCCTTTTTTTAATCGGTGTAGCAATTGGCTTAATAGCAGCTGGCTGGAGCGGATAGTCGCTGCGGTCGATTACGTCGCGCATATCCCACCAGATAAGTTTATTAAGCAAACGCAAGGGCACTAGGTTGGCGCCCAACCAAGTTTTAAATGAATCTTTGCCATAAACAATCTTCGGCGTACCGCGACGTATACCTCGAATCACACGGTGCACAATAGCCTCCGGCGGTGTTGATAAGTACTTGTCCGAGAAGGCTTGGTGCTGAGGGGCGCTGGCTATATTGGTAGCAATTCCACCGGGATGGACAAGGTGCACACTGATTGGACTATCGTGCAACTCAACCATTAACGCTTCACTAAAGCCGCGCACGGCGAATTTCGCCGCACTGTAATCGCTGTTATTGGGTGGCCCAATCAGGCCAAAAATACTAGATACGTTCACCACCGCACCCTCGCCATTTTCGATCAGCTGTGGCAAAAAAACTTGGGTACCATGCACTACACCGTAAAAGTTAATACCCATTACACGCTCGATTGAAGACAGCGGCGTTGCCCACACCGGCTTGCCATCACCCGACACACCGGCGTTATTTATAATGACATGAGCGTTGCCCAGTGAGGCTTTTACATCAGCAGCAAATCCTTCCATCGCAGAACGGTCAGCAACATCAAACACCGCACTGAACACCTTGGTCGCAGCGGTGTTATGTACCATTTCAACTGTTTTGGCTAAGCCCTTTTCGTCGTAATCATTGAGCGCCAGCCTTGCACCTAGCTTTGCAAATTCTAGGGCGTAGGCACGACCCATACCCGAGCCTGCGCCAGTTATAGCGACTATTTTATTATTAAAATCCTTCATATTGATGATCTCATCTAAACAAATGGTGCTTGGTCTTAAACCGGCTGGCTAGCCTGTTAAAGGTAAAACTGAAGCCGGGAAACATCGCAATAACATGACCACTCTTGCTCTGGTACCAGCTGGTGCAACCGCCCGACTTCCAAACGGTTTTTTCCATTTCAGAGTGAACCATCTGGGTGTATTGATCCTCGGCGTCGGCGCTGACTTCTATGGCCTGTTTACCAGATTTCTCCAGCTGCCGAATGCTGCCAATGATGTATTTCATCTGTGATTCAATTACGAATATTGCGGAAGTGTGGCCAATGCCGGTATTGGGCCCAGTGACCACAAAGAGATTAGGGAAGCCTGGAATGGCAGTGCCGAGGTAGGCCCGAGGAAACTCTTCCCAGGCACTCGCTAAACGCCTATTGTCCTTGCCAATGACGGGGTATGAGATCATCCCGTCGGTCGCGTCATAACCGGTAGACCAGATAATAAGATCGACATCAACTTGCTGACCTTGTGCGGTCAGAATGCCGGTGTCGTTCACCGAGGCGATGCCGTCTTGCTTGTCATGCAATTTTACATTCTGTCTCGACAAGGCGGGATACAAGGTGCTCGATAAAATGATGCGCTTACAACCGATGGTAAAATCCGGAGTGAGTTTTTCACGCAGCACCGGATCGGGCACCTGCTTTTTAAGTAATTTCAACGCGGCCCGCTCCGCAACTAAATCCAGCATCAGTTTGGAATACTTAAAACCAATCACACGAGTTTCAAGACACCAATAAATCCACCAGCGCAGTGCTTTATAAAGTGGTTTAACGCCTAACAATTTTTGTTGGAAAGATGAAAATTTACGATCTGGCCTTGGCAAGACCCAATGCGGGCTGCGTTGAAAAACATGCAGCTCCGCAACATCGCCCGCTATCGCCGGTATAACTTGTGCTGCGCTTGCCCCGCTGCCCACAATGGCCACACGTTTAGCACGATAATCAAAAGAGTGATCCCAAGCATTGGTGTGGAAGCTTTTACCCTTAAAAGTATCGCGGCCGGGGAAGTCGGGAATAACCGGTGTGCTCAGCGGCCCAGAGGCATTAATCAGAATTTGCGCCTCAAACGTACCCGCCGCGTCAGTCTCTATAACCCAGCGCTTGTCATCCTCATTCCAGCGGACCTGCGTCACATTGGCATTAAGTGTAGTTTTGTCGCGGAGGCCGTGCTTATCAATCACCGCATTGGTGTATTGCCGCAACTCCTCTTGCTCTACAAACATTTGCGACCACACGTAAGGCTCCGACGAAATGGAATACAGCGGTGACTGCACATCGACCGCCGCGCCGGGATAGCTATTCTGACACCACGTCCCGCCCATAAAATCGCGGCGCTCAAGAAGTCGAATATCGGTGATGCCCTGCTCCTGCAGGCGGATTGCAGCACACTGACCACCAAAACCGCTGCCAATGATAACAACCCGATAACACTGCTTTGCTTGCATGTATTTATTCTCCCCGCGAGGGCTCTAGCCAATTTCATGTGATGACAAACGACATCACTTTACTTCTGATGACGCTTGTCGTCAAATAAGAGAATGAACAAAATTGAAAAGAACAGTAAATCGGGGCGAACCTACGGCGGTGAAAGTGCGGCCGAAAGACTGGCGCGTCAGCGCCAAACCTTTATGGACGCAGGACTAGAGCTATTTGGCACGGTTGGCTACCGAGCGACAACCGTCAGAATGCTGTGTAAAGAAGCAGGGCTAATTGATCGCTATTTCTACAAGACCTTCACTGATACTGAAGATTTATTAGCTGCGGTCTATACCGAATCCTTGGACCAAATCCAAACTCAGGTTCTGGCAGCAATCAATACCACTGACAGCGAGCCAATTACGGCCAAGCACATTGAACTTGGCCTTGAGGCGTTTTTTAGTGCTTTTGAAAACTCGCGAGTGGCTAGAGTGTGTTGGTTAGAAGTCCTCGGCGTCAGCCCGCGTATTGACACGCTATACATCAGCCGCATACAGGAGTTTGCCGAATTATTGCTGCAACTTGGCAAATCCATGATGCCAAATTGGCCGCTTGGCGAAGAGGAAACGCGCATAACAGGCATAGCGTTGGTTGGTGCAATAAGCCAGTCTGCGATGCAATGGCTGCTCGATGACTACCGCTCACCGAGGGCAACATTAGTGAGCGCGAATGGGCGTCTGATTAGAGGACTCTTCAACACGCCTTCGCATTAAGGTACCTATAGCCATAAGGCTCGCCTTACCTTTTAGTTGGCTACTACCTAGCAACCACAGCCCAAGCAAGCACCTTAAAAGATAACTTTAAAATCCACCCCGTAAGTTAAAGGATCAACGATACCGACATGGAAGGTGCCAATATCAGTGCCAGTTAAACCTCCGGGCTGTGACACGCGATCATTGCCCAGTAGATTTTTACCCCATAAGGCCATCTCATAGCCGCCGCTCGGCGTGCTCCACGCCACCCGCGCGTTTAATAGCTGGGTATCGTCGCCGTAGCCATTGACGGTATTAAAGAAAGGCTGATGATCTTCATTGCTGGGCTCAGTGTTTTCTTCGTAAATGTAGTCAACATGGAACAACAGCAATCCGTAATTAAACTCCGGAGACCAATCCATTGTCAGGGTGTATTCCTGCGGCGAGCTAACATTCAACTGATCCGCCACCTCAAATTCACCCTGTGCGTTGAAGTACGCTTCACGACTAGACTCTTGCTCGCGGTAGGTATAAATCAGCCCAAAGCGCAAATTCTCGGTCGCCAGCCAATCTGCGGTCAATTCGATACCCTGAATATCCTCATCGGTATTGATGACTGTAGGCACCGCGCCGTTACTGTCAGGTGATCTCGATTCAATGGCTTCTTGACGATCATCAATAATCATTTTAAACAGAGCAATCTGGGTACGCACTTGGGTGTCAAAGAAATCGCCCTTCACACCCAGCTCTATATTACTAACGACTTCGGGGTCTAATGGCGCTTCTCTTGTACCGGTATTTAACGAGTCATAGCCGCCGGACTTATAGCCAGTGGAGTAGCTTGCAAAAGTCATCGCTCCGTCGGTAATTTGAAAATTCGCAACCACGCGACCGGTAATTTTATCCCAGCTTTCAGAGGCCGTTTCTACGCCATCAGAATTAAAAAAGAAGTTTTCTTGTAGCAATTGCGACACGACAAAATCCGTTAGTGGCGCATCCCAACTAAAGGACTTTTTATCGTTACTATAGCGCAAACCGGTAATAATATTCAGCCTGTCCGTAATTGGGAAATCTAAGTCCATAAATAAACCGTAGCTTTCGAAATCCCCCTCATTGGTCATTCGTTCGGTAACAAAATTACCCTCTACCACATCGCCTATTAGGGAGTTTAAAAGCCCCTGAGGAATACTTGCCATGCCAGATGCCAGCTCCAATACTGCACCGTAGCTAAACGTGAGAGCGGTTTGCTGATAGGTATCTTCCTTGCTGTAGTTGGCACCGAATACCGCGTCTACCCATTCGAGTGCAACATTGAACTGCATTTCAAAGTAGGCTATATCCGAGTCTTCAATATTATTGGTATCAACATACACCGACTCATCACTGGTGGCGTCTTCATCTTGCAAATTATAGGTTTCAAATGCGCGGTAACTGCCGATTAAGGTCATGCTGCTAACGTCGTTTAGCTCGTACCAAAGCTTGCCGGTAAAGCCCTCCATATCTCTAGTTTCGCCACCGCCGATCGCGTCCGTCTCTAATTTACGATCAGAGGGGTCAGGAAAATTAGAAAACTCTTCGCTAATACTGATTCGCGCCTGGGGGCCGTTATCGACACGATCAATATCATAGGCAAACTGCATGCTCAGCCTATCATTTGCCTCCCAGCGCAGGGCGAGACGCGCAAATTGATTATCCTGCTCGCCGGGATTAGGTGATGCTGGGCCTTTATTTTCAGTCACCTCATCGCGCTGGTTGTGTAGCAAGTTAACCCGCAGTGCCAAGCTATCGCTTAGCGGCATATTGCCCATGCCTTCTACGCGGAATAAATTGTAGCTACCCAACTTTGCCATCACAAAGCCTTCGCTTTCTTCTAGGCTCGGCGCATTGGGAATAAAGCTCACCACCCCCGCCGCGGCATTACGACCGAACAATGTGCCCTGCGGCCCCTTCAATACTTCTACCCGCTCCATATCAGAAAATGGCACGGTAATCGCCGCGCGCGGTAAATAAACACCATCTAAAAACGTGGCGACAGAGGGGTCGCCACCCGTACTGATATTGGAACTATCTATGCCGCGAATCACAAATGAAGACTGAGTAGTACCGCCGCCGCGCACCCCATCGCCCACTTTTAAGCCGGGAATATAGGCTTGAATATCTTCCATATTCAAAGCGCCGGTATTTTCTAGATCCTGATTGGTAAAGGTGTCGACGGTGACCGGCACAGTCATCGCACTCTGCTCGCGCTTCTGGGCCGTAACCACCACCTCCTCTAAAGCGAGATTTTTGGCTGCATATGCCGATGACGTCCCCAGTACTGCAAGGCCAACAGCGCAGGCCAAACGACTTCTACTCATGGATTTCATAATATGCCCTCGCAATAAAACATCTAGCTCAACATTATTTAGTAACGCTCAACATATACTCTGCAACATCACGCCGTAACTCAGGCGACAAATGACCCTGTGGCGGCATAGTGGGGTAGTCTGTCCGCACTTTATGGGGCGCCGCAATATAGTCGGCAATACCCTGTGGATCATTTAGATATAAAGCCTGCACAGTTAAGGTTGGCGGACCAATCATGCGAAGGTTATAGGCGTGGCAGCCGGCGCAAATACCTTGATAAAGCAGCTTTGTGCGGCCCTCGGTAGTCACCACTTCACTTGGCGCGCCGCCGGGAATCAGCATACTCACGATGTCTTTGGTGTCTTTGCGCTCGCACTCACTCCACTTCTTTACACCAAAGCTGGTGTAGCGTTCACGATTGATAATGCAATTATCAGGCTCTTGGGCTGAACCTAAATTAGCCAGGATATCCGGACCACTGCGACTGAACTGGGTCAGCATTAATGCTTTAACGTCCGCCACAGGATCAGCGCCGTTATCAAACATCAGGTTATCGAGAAACACCATGCGATCTGGATTGGGCTCTGAATCGGGGTCACTGGAAATATCGGTAATAAATGCCAAGTCTGTAACAACCATACCCGCGGTTTTATTGCCGGAAATAATATTTCCCTCAACAATAACGTCATCGGCCGCCATGACGACAATACCGATTCCCGCCGGCACTTTAGACACAATCGAACCCGGTGCGCCAAAATTAGCGGTATTATTGTTAACAACAAAATTGTTGCGCAAAACAACATCGTAGGTGGTTTTAATCGGCAGCCCGGGGGTAATAAATACTAATAGGCCGGCGGTATTGTCGTGAGCGTAGTTATTCTCGACTAGGGCGTGGCGGGTATTTTCAATTTCTATACCGGCCACATTATCAAAGACTTCGTTGTGGCGAACATCGACGTTGTCGCACATACCCACGTAAATGGCAGCGTCTTCAATTCCACTCAGGACGTTGTATTCAATTAAGCCATTTTTGCCAAACTGAGGGAAAATACCGTATACCCCGGTGTCGATAACGCGGTTGTAACGAATCACAAAATTATTACCGGCCTGCCCCATGATGGCATTGCCTTTGTAGTGGGTAATCGTTAACCACTCAACGGTAAAATCATTGCCGGAATACAAAATGGCGTCATTGCGAACCCCTTCGCCCTCCATCACAGGCCACTCGCCGTCTATTACAACACCGCGAATAGTGATGCCGTCTTTGTCGACATAAACGCTTTCTTTATACGTACCAGGATGAACCAAAATAACGTCACCGGTATTCGCCTTATTCACCGCACCCTGAATAGACTCGCCGTCTTTGACCAAAATATCAGCCGCCATCAAGGTTGGTGCCGCCAGTATTAGACTAAGCCACAACAGCCCCTGTGGAATTATTTTCTTCATTGTTGTGCTCCTCTATTTCCAGAGTCTGGATAATTAATGCGTCAGAATTTGGGTCGCCACCGGCGCCAAGCCCGAAGGTACTTTTTGCGGTAATACCGGCATGAAACTTTGATCGGTTAAGGTCTTTAAAAATGCCACCAACAAATCAAGTTCGTGGTCAGCAAGATTGGGCTCCCAAATATGCCAGTGCAAACTCAGGTGCTCGCCTTTCGGGACGGCATGTCCACGCCCACCGGTATAAAATGCCACCGCGTCGCGAAGGGTGTTAAAACGACCCGAATGCATATACGGTGCAGTTAATTCAATATTGCGCAATGTCGGCACTCGAAAACCACCGCGCTGCGACTCATCACCCGTAATCGCCGCAACGCCAATATCCAATGCCACACCGTCAGGCTCCGGCGAGCCAATCACCGCGATCTGCTGATTGGTAAACAATGGCGGCGTATGGCATTCCGCACAACGCGCCACAAAAGATCGAAACACATTCATGCCGTCTATTTCTGGCTGTGTTAACACCTCATGAAAGCCGTTAGCATATAAATCATAGCGGCTACTCAAGGACACCAGCGAGGACTGGAATGCGGTCAACGCGGTGTAAACCTGCTCTAATCTCAACGACTCGCCATTAAAAGCTTGCTTGAATAATTCGCGATAATTGGCATTGTCTTGCAAACTCTTTAGCAGCTGCGCCGGCGTATTCGCCATTTCTTCTTGGGCAAATAACGGCCCCTGCATTTGCTCTTCTAGCGAGCTCGCCCGCGCATCCCAAAACAATTCCCGCAAAAATCCCACATTCCAAAGCGTGGGTGCAGAACGGGTCATCGCTTGGCCGTGTCGCCCCGCACTGCCAGCCAATCCATCTGAAAAACCTCTCGCCGGCTGATGGCAGGAGGAACACGCCATGTCACCATCCACCGACAATAAGGGATCGAAAAACAATAATCGGCCAAGATCTATCTGCTGGGCGCTAAAGCCTTCTCGCAGCGGCGGCAGCCCCGTCTTTAAGCCACCCACTCCCGACTCTTGCAGCGACCCGTAGTCGTTGTAAAAGCTTTGCAAATAACAGGCATCATCGCGCTGATGAAAGCCAGCGGGACATACATCGCTTAAGCTCCACTCGCTCGCCGCCAGTGGCACCGACGCAGAAGCACCACATAGCCATATAATCAGCAGGCGCACCCGTCCCCGCATTGTTAATCCGCCAGCGACTGAATATAGGCAATGACGTCGTTTGCTATCTCAGCGTTGGGCAGGGTTTTACCCATCATGCCCATTTGATAACCGTAGCGATCGGTCTGATCCGCACCGCGAATTCCGTCGCGAAAATGATTGAACTGCTTCAATAAATACCAATCATCAACACCCGCCAGCGCCGGCGATTGGAGTTTTTCATTCCCTTCCGCCGCAGGACCGTGACAGGAGCCGCACAAATTAGAATAGTAATCCGCGCCGCGCTTAATATTACCTTCTAGGGTTTTCGCAGCGGGTTTGGCCTTGAAGTCTGCAATGTAGGCGACGACCGCTTTAACTGCCGCGTCATCTGCTAGGGTTTTAGCGATCGCCTGCATTTGCGCACCGTAACCATCTTCCGGATGACTGCCACGCACGCCGCTCCTAAAACCCAGAAGCTGCCGTTCGAGATACCAATCCTGCTGATTCGCCAACGATGGCGCATGTAAACCTGGATTCCCTTCACCCTGCGCGCCATGACAGGCAGCGCACGCGGCATAAAGCGCTTTGCCATCGACGGAGCCAGATTGCTGCAGAGCCTGCACTGCTTCAGCCGCAGCCTTATCGCTACTAACGTCAGGAGTATTGTCATTACTACAAGCCACTAAGAACACACTTAGCAATAACACCAATCGTTTCATTCTGACGATCCTTTTCTGTTCTGGTTAATCAAGCTCACTAAAGAAAATCACGAGATCATATCGCCGACAACACCCAGTATAGATGCCAAAAAGCGCCTTTGCTCGAAAGTTATTTATCCGTAACTTACCGAACAAACCAAGCCAAAGCAATATACTAGAACCAACACGTTATCTACATTTAGCGAATTTTGTCTTCATTTTTATTGTTGTTTGACTCAATTGACACAGACACACAAACTGCACCAAAAGTGACATTGGGCGATTGAATAGTGAATTTAGTATGTTGTCAATGACAACACCAATCAAACCAAGTTTGTGCAATTTTTTCACCACCCAGAGCGGCTACTCCCCCGCAAAGCCCATTGCCACTCACCGAGCTTGCACTAAACAAAATAGTGCACGCCTGAGTCATCTAGGCCTAACCCCAAAACTCAGGCAAAAAAAACGGCACTACAAATGTGCCGTTTTCCTTAAGCTAAATGACTAACTAACAACAAATTTAGGGATTATCGGTGTATAAAATATAATCACCACCGCCATTAAACGATTTTACACGCCAGCGATAAGTACCCGCATTGCCATTGTAAGTTACCGCTTCATCAGAGCTATTTGTCTCGCCTGCAGCCACCACTGACCAGCTTTGGAAAATAAAGCCGCCCAGCCTCTCTAGATATAAATCGAAATCAGCATTCGCAGGGCCCTCTAAGAACCCGCGGAACTGACCACCACCGCTGCTGAACCCACTACTACTCGGGCTATAAGCCTGGGCATTAGTGCCACTAAGGGTGCCGCTGGTTTGCGCGCACTCTGGACAGGGACCGCTGCCCGGCAAGCTCACCACCACACTTTGCACACCTGTGTTTTGCTGATTAGCGGTATCGCTAACCGTCAATGCCACCGTGTAGTTTCCCGCAGCAGAAAAGTCATGCGATGGCGCGACACCACTCGCCGAACCACCATCGCCGAAATTCCACTGATAACTGTTAATACCGTTATCGTCGCTAGAGCTGGCGCCATTAAAGGTACAGCTCAGGTCAGCACAACTATAAGTAAACGAGGCGCTTGGTGGAAAATCCGTTGGCGTACCATTGCCGGCCGCCGAGACTTGCAGCAAGAGATTGGGGGAACCCGTACCGATACCGCTGAGCTTACCCGCCGCACCTTCGCCAATAATCTGAGCAAACACTGCCGCTGGACTAGCGGAAGGCTGCTGCCCCAAAATCAAGGCTGCCACACCCGCCACATGGGGTGATGCCATTGAGGTACCGCTTATCGTATTGGTGTCGGTATTGCCTTGATACCACGCCGAGGTAATAGACGAACCCGGCGCAAAGATATCGACACACGCACCTTTGTTTGAAAACGATGAGCGCGCATCATTTGAACTGGTGGAGCCGACGGTAATCGCCTCATCCACACGATTTGGCGAGCCGTTACAGGCATCAATATTGTCATTGCCCGCTGCGACCACAAAGGTAACGCCTGCAGCAATCGCCGCACGAACAGCCTGATCAAGAGCCTCACTGCTGCCACCACCCAAACTCATATTGGCAACGGCAGGTTTGACATGGTTACCCGCCAACCAATCGATACCGGCGATAACACCGGCATTACTACCCGAGCCATTACAACCCAAGACTCGCACCGGATGCACCGTCGCGTCCTTAGCTACACCCCAGGTCGTACCCGCCGCCGTACCTGCAACATGGGTACCGTGGCCGTTACAATCGTCGATATTTGCAGGGTCAGTACTAGCAAAAAGAAAACCACTAGAAACAAAATTACGACCGACACCCACTCGACCGGTAAATTCTTGATGGCTAGTTCGCAAGCCGGTATCGACGATATAAATATGCACGCCATTGCCACTGCCGTTATAAGTATAGACACCGTCTAAAGGTAAATTAGGCTGATCAAGTCGGTCTAAACCCCACGTCGCATTGGCTTGGCTCGCCGCAATTGTCACGGTGCGATCCTGCTCAACCAATTTAACCATTGGGTTTTGAGCCAATACCTCGGCCGCCTCTGGGCTAAGTTGCGCGACAAACCCGCGAACAACATTTTCAAAACTTCCCAGCAATACGCCGTTAACGCCGCCCAGCAAGTCACTGATCAAATCCCCAAGGGGCAGAGCGGATAAAATCGGCTGGTCTAATTTATTCAATAAGACTATATATTGGCCGTCGATCGGCTCACCTGCGCTAAGTGCATCGGACACCGACGCCTCAAAAACGGTCGCCTGCTCTTCTACCGAATTGCTAAGCTCTGCAACATCGACACCGCCACCGCTGCCGCCGCCACACGCCGACAAAAACGCTAAAACAACGCCGCTAAGCAGCACTCGCCCACGTATTATTATCCTCATATATCAACCACCCCTTGTTATTTTATTATTCATCAACTCAAGTAAATTCGTAAATCCCATTTCAACTTATTATTAGAACCTCATACGAGATTTGCCAATATACGGGAAACCGCTCAGTCCAATAGCTATCTAACCGGACTTACTCCACGGTAAATGCGGGGGAGCCAACTACCAGCGCGCGTAGTGATCCTCGGCAAACCCCAAACAATCCTTAATGCTTATTACTTCATTGCCTATGTGCAGCTCTCCCTCAAACACACCAAAATGCTGGGTAAAGTTAGACGCAATAAAAACCGCATTAATTTTTTCTTTGCGCTGCCCCAATGGCGTAAATACTAAGTCGACTATGCCGTCCGCTGAGCGCATGCGCCACGGACTATTGGGAAGGTAGCGGTCAAATTGAAAATCCACCGCATCTACCTTTATCAGCTTGCCGTCCAGCCATAGTGCATTTTCTGTAAATCCGGTTTCATTCACCCCCGCAGCGAGATTCATCCCCAACCTACGACCATCACTCAGGGTTGCCGACATACTCCCCCAATTCCAGAAAGTTTCACCCCGCATATAGCCAGCGGTCCAATCGACCGAAGCCAAGGCCTTCGCCTCAGCTAAATTGATATGTTTACCAGCCCAGACAACGCTGCCATCACAAACCAAGGCCGCATTCTTACGAGTAAACACCCAGCCCTGATAACCGGCGCGGCTGCACATAGCCAGCGACGATGCGTCGGTCTCATCAATATCCGCGCTAATAGTGACACCGCTTTTGAGGGTGGCGCGAAGCTGCCGCCGCCCGTCTTTAACCTCGATTGAAATTTTATTCTTACCGCTGCGAAAAAACGCCGAACCGCTCTCTGGCTGCGTATCAATATGGGTGTGTCGAGCCAGTGGCTGAACAAAACTAAACTCGTCAAATGCCTGGGTCTGCGGATCGTATAAGTATACAAAGGCATTGCTGAGCAATTTTAAGTCCACGATTGCCACACCGACGATCAACTGCGGGCTCACCAAGGCAATAAATTGAAATTGATTGAATTTGAAATGCTTGGCACAGCGCCCCAATTTGCGGTCCATAGGCGAACGCAAATCATAATCTTGAAAGTTAATGCGCTCTACGCCCTGCTCAAATACGCCAAATGCCGGCTGTCCATTTTCGCCAATCAGAGCCGCTTTGCGATTCACTTTGCTATTCTCATTATTATTTTCATTGTTGGGTATACAAGTGTTAGCATTCTGTTGCAGTAAAAAGTGACGGTCAAACACATGAAGTCCAAAGTGTGAACAAGGCCATACATTGCGCAGGGTATTGCCATCAGGCACACTTAGCGCCAACAAGGCAGGCCATACCACCCAGCGGACAAAACATGGACAACTCCAGTGCAGCGAACAAGGCCTTTATTCAGCCTGTCCACGACACCGAAACTTACCCGCCCGCCATACTCGTTAGTAGCCACTTCGACCAAAATAGCTTTGAACTGGCAAGATACCAGCAGTCGTCGATTTATTGCCCACCCACGCTGATCCGCGCTAGCCGCAAACGCCAAGCTGAGTATTTTGCCGGGCGGTTTTTAGCCAACGAGGCTATGACCAGCTTAGGAATAAGCGAATTTAAACTCATCGCCGACGCCAAGCGATGCCCGCAGTGGCCTAGCAGCTTAGTGGGAAGCATTACCCATACCGACGATTACGCCGCCTGCATTGTCGCCGAAAAATCCGAGGTTTCAGCGATAGGCATCGACGCCCAAGATATTCTCGATGACGAGCGTGCCGAGCGCCTGCAGTCGCGAATTATCGACAGCGCCGAATCACGAATTATCGCCCAAAGTAGCCTATCAGCCGGGCTTGGACTGAGCCTGTGCTTTTCGGCAAAAGAAGCCATCTACAAAGCCCTTTATCCGCGGATTCAGCAGTATTTTGGCTTCAATGCCGCAAAACTGCACAGTATTGACGCCGATAGTTGCAGCCTCGCATTTCGCTTTGATCCAGCCTTATGGATTTTGCACAATGAGCGCAACCTTTTGCATCTTCGCTACCAAATCACCAAGCAAAGGATATTGACCTGTTTAATGCTACGCACCGTGCAAAAGTAGTCCGCAAAGACACGCCCTGAGTAAGAAATAGCGCACAAATCACAGATATAGCCAAACTAAAGGCCAACAAAGTGAAAAACAGTTGAACAATCGCGGCGATGCCTTACTCTAAGCCCCAATAATTTTGCTATCTTGCCGCGCAGGAAGAAACACCACCACGCACGGCTCCATCAGTACAAAAATTCAGGAAAGTAGATTGCCACTTTTAAAATCATCAACAACTAAAAATACGGCATCATCCGCCGCCTTTCGTCTGAAAGGGGGCTTATTCCCCCTGACCCTGCTAGAAATATCTCACTACGATCGCACTGAGTTTGAGCAACAGCTACAAGACAAAGCCGCAGAAGCCCCCATCTTCTTTAAACAAACGCCGGTTGTACTCAGCTTTGAAGAATTTGACGGTGAATTAAGCGCCCTGCCACTGAGCGAGCTAGTTGAAATTTGTAAGACACACGGGCTCCTGCCGGTGGCATTGCGCAACAGCGATGCAGCACTGCAGGACAAAGCAAAACAAATCTCCCTGGCGATTATGCCCGTCGGACGCATCAAACCCACTGCGGACAACACCGCAAGCGACACAGCGCCATCAGTCACCGAAGAAGCCAGCGCCGCGCCAGCAGCGGAGCATATTGGCGAGATCAACCCCAATTCAAGCCCCAGCAAAATAGTCACCACGCCTATTCGCTCCGGCCAACAGGTTTACGCGCCCGGCGGCGACCTCATTATCATGGCATCGGTATCTGCTGGCGCTGAAGTCTTAGCCGACGGCAATATTCATATATATGGTGCGTTGCGCGGCCGCGCACTAGCCGGTGTGCGCGGTGACACCTCGGCACGTATTTTTTGCCAAAGTTTAGAAGCCGAACTGGTCTCTATCGCCGGCAACTTTAAAGTAGATGAAGATCTTCGCAAAGATCATTGGAAAAGCGCGGTTCACGCCAGCCTAGACGAGCAGACACTTTGTATTACCCCACTCGTATAGCCTTGCCTGAACTTCACCTATTTTTACCACGCAACACCAGCACAGAAGGATTAGAGCCTTGGCCAAAATTATTGTAGTCACCTCAGGAAAAGGCGGTGTGGGTAAAACCACCACCAGCGCCGCGATAAGTAGTGGTATCGCCATGCGCGGCCATAAAACCGTGGTTATCGATTTTGATATCGGTTTGCGCAACCTTGATATCATCATGAACTGCGAACGCCGCGTCGTGTACGACTTCGTCAATGTCATCAATGGTGAAGCCAATCTTCGCCAAGCTTTGATTAAAGACAAGCGGGCGGAAAACCTCTATATATTGCCCGCCTCGCAAACCCGTGACAAAGACGCGCTGACCGTCGAAGGCGTAGAGCGCATTCTGAACGAATTGGCAGCCGACGGCTTTGAGTACATTATTTGCGATTCACCTGCCGGCATTGAACACGGCGCGTTTATGGCGATGTATTTCGCCGATATGGCCATTGTCGTTGCCAACCCAGAAGTATCGTCGGTGCGCGACTCAGACCGCATTTTAGGCATACTGCAAAGCAAATCGCGTCGCGCAGAAAATGGCGAACGCGTTGAAGAATGCCTATTGCTAACCCGCTACAACCCCGAGCGCGTTGCCAAAGGTGAAATGCTCGGCGTACAGGATGTAGAAGAAATTCTCGCCACCAAACTACTCGGCGTTATCCCTGAATCTGAAACCGTTCTCAAAGCCTCAAACCAAGGTATTCCGGTCATCCATGATATAGAAAGCCCAGCGGGCCAAGCGTACTCAGACGCGGTAAGTCGCCTACTCGGCGAAGAAGTTGAACACCGCTTCATGAGTGTAGAGCAGAAGGGACTCTTCAAACGTTTGTTTCGGAGGAGCGCATGAGCATATTTGATTATTTCCGCAGCGCGAAGAAAGATACGGCATCTATTGCCAAAGAGCGCCTGCAAATCATTGTCGCCCACGAACGCAATCAGCGAAATAAGCCCGACTACCTGCCTAAGCTGCAACAAGAGTTGCTAGAGGTGATTCGGAAATACGTCGATGTCGATCAAGATCAAGTGGAAGTGCAGCTGGATAACAACGGCAATTGCTCGGTGCTAGAGCTGAATATCACCCTGCCTGATCGGGTTTAGTCTCTCTGAGCGAGCCCAGTAAATTAGGCTTAGCCATAAAACTCGCAATGATGATTAACTCATCTTCTGCAAGGCAGCGACGGTAGCTTATGGCTTACGTCGCTGCTGCTTGTCTTAATATCCAAGCGCGTCGAAAGACGCTGGGCAACGCCATTGTCATTGCCACATAAGCGCACGGCTCACCAGCGACTCTTTTATTTCCAATAGCGGTTGGGGTCAGCTACTTAATATTGATAATATTGCTCTTACCTAGACCGCATAGCCAATCGGCCATCTAGTGCGCAATACAATCTCGTGACGGTTCAATCACCGAAAAGGCAAGAAAAGAGTCATCTATGCTACTTCGTATCTGTTTTGCCCTTATCCTCTCCTCACCAACTATCAGCTTCGCGGCAGACTGCGAGGACAGAGACATCTTTACTGGGGAGTTACTCACTCGCGCCATCGCTCAACTTGTTCAGAACTACGGCGAGTCAGCTAGCAAGCAGGCTATCTCACACTGTGAAAGCGGGCCGGGATCAAAGCGCCAGATCAAATTGGCGGCCCACGAGCAAGACGACAACTTCACCTACTACCGCATGGTCAGCTGTGAACAGGGGCGAGCCGCAGACGACGTTAGCTGCAAGGCCAGTGACGGCAGGCGCATCAAATATCAGGGTACGACCATAGATACGGACTCTGCCGCAGGTGATAGCGATACAAATGAGAAGTTTACCGAAAACTACCTCCGCGCACTTGACTGCTTCAGTGCCGGGCTGCAAGCCGGCACCGTAAAGGCGCGCAAATACAATCGGCTGCTCGATACCACTTTAGATATCCCGCTGCCCGTAGACAGCGTGATTAACTCAATTCATTTACTACCCGGCTTTCAGCGTTACATTATTAACGCTGGCGAAGAGCACTTTCGTTTCAGCGTCGAACTCGATAAAGAATACGGCTGCTTTATTGAAGTGTTGAAATAGCATATTACGCTTGTCGCGCCAGATAGCGATCGAGCTGGTTGGCGAAGGCTTGCTTGTCTGCCGAACTGTAGGCGGGCGCACCGCCGCTGTGTACCCCTGAAGATCGCATGGTGTCCATAAAGTCACGCATGTTTAAGCGACTTCGGACATTGTCTGCCGTTAACAATTCGCCTCGAGGACTCAGCGCCAAAGCGCCCTTTTCTATTACTTCGGCTGCCAGGGGAATATCACTGGTAATAACCAAGTCGCCCGCCTGCGCGCGGCGTACTATCTCATTGTCCGCCACATCAAAGCCACTACTTACCTGCACAGCTGAAATATAAGGTGATGGCGGCACCCGCACCGATTGATTCGCGATCAAGGTCAGCATAATTTTGGTGCGCACCGCCGCCTTAAACAAGATTTCCCTTACCACCACTGGACATGCGTCCGCGTCTACCCAAATCGTCACGACCACCTCATTCTTCAGTTAACAAAACGCCTGTTCTCGACAATTTCAGCACCGGATTCAAACGTAGGCCGATCAGCAGCCCTAGGGAAAGTACGAATACCGACCTTGTTATCGCTACCGTAGCATGTCGAGGTCGCGGAAAACCATGAGAGCCGAAAGATGCAGAGCTCTATTGCATGAAAAAGCTATTGGCTAGCTTAAAAATAAATGACCATCCTGAAACGGGAAAAACACAACCCAATGCCCGTTATCGCCTGTACTACGACAAAATGAAATGCCTGCATTTACTAGTATGGATAGTCAGCGCCATCTCGATTATTACCATTGGCGCTTACATCGACCAAGTCAATAATCACACCTATAAAATAAGCTCACGCGACCAAGCAGACAAAGAGCTCCAAATTATCGCCGCGAGACTAGAAGGCAATATATTAGGGAATCTACAGACCTCCAAGGCCATGGTGTCAGCGATTTATTCTAACCCAAATATCGACCAAGAAGGTTTCGCTAAATTTGCAAAGCCCTTATTCGATGGCAGCGCGCAACTCCGCAACATTAGCGCGACACGCAACTTAACACTGCGGTATATGTACCCGGTAGAGGGTAACGAGAGCGCTATCGGTTTTGACTACAACAAACGCCCAGATCAACTTACAGATTTACTTCGCGCGCGCAACACACAACAAACCATCATCTCTGGCCCATTTGAACTTATCCAGGGTGGCCAGGGACTTATCGCCCGAATACCAGTCGTTATAACGAATGCGGAAGATCAGTCGGCAACCGTATGGGGCACCGTGTCCGCCGTCATCGACCTACAGCGCTTGTATGAGGCCAGCGGCCTGCTGGCAACAAATTCAGAGTTGAATATCGCAATACGCAAGCTAGGGTCGGAATCCTCGACAGTGTTTTTCGGCAACACCCACTCTTTTATTGAAGATAGCCGCCCCGTTACCGCCGAAATTTCCATGCCCTCAGGAGAAAAATGGCAGCTCGCCGCCATACCCAAAAACGGCTGGCCGACACTAGCAAATAATGCAAGTGCACTGAGGACTTATCTAGTTATTGCAGGTCTAGCCATCTTTTCAATGATCGCGGCCATACTGCAATTAGTGATCCGCCGTCAGCGACACAATTTTTTACTGCATAGCCTATTTGATTTATCACCCAACGGCATTGCACTTAGCGACTTTGAAAGCGGCGATTTTTTGCAAGTTAACGATACCCTGCTCGCCAGCACAGGGTATAGCCGCGAAGAGTTTGTCACCTTAAGCAACTGGCAGCTAAGTGCCAAAAATGCCGAAGAAGCCGAGCAATATCAAATACGAGCACTGCAAAAAACAGGTCGCTACGGTCCCTATGAGCGCAATTACATTCGCAAAGATGGCAGTGAATTCCCGGTGCGGTTGAGCGGCCTATTAATTCATGACGACTCCGGAAAAGCCTTTGTCTGGTCGATAATCGAAGATATTTCTGCACAAAAGAAAACCGCCGAGATCATGCAACGCCAGCAATCGCTAATGCGCTCAATGGGTGCGCAAGCCCGCGTTGGCGCCTGGGAATATATTGTCAAAGCCGACAAAATGTACTGGTCGGAAATGACCAGAAAAATATTCAAGGTGGCCGACGATTTCACCCCGAGCTATGAAAACAACAATCAGTTCTATCACACCAGAGATTCACGCTTACGAATTAACAAAGCAATAAAAGAAGCAATGGAAGACGGTGTCCCCTTCAGCGAAGAGATAAAAATACGCGCGGCGAACGGGCGCGAAACCTGGGTTCACATTACCGGTCAAGCCGAATTCCACGACCAGAGCTGTATTCGTGTCTACGGTTCAGTGCAAGACATCGATAGTCGCAGAAAAGTACGGGATGAACTTATCGACGCCAAAGAAAAGGCAGAAGCCGCCGTGCACGCCAAAAGCGAATTCTTAGCCGTTATGAGTCATGAAATACGCACACCAATGAATGGCGTGCTAGGCATGCTAAATCTATTAGAAAACTCTCCGCTAAATAAAGACCAGGAACGTAAAATCAATGTCGCGAAAACAAGCGCGCAATCCCTATTAAACTTGATAAACGATATTCTCGATTTTTCTAAAGTCGACGCCGGCAAGCTGCAATTAGAAAACATTGTTTTCAATATCAGAAAACTGTTTGACGACATCGGAGCGAGTCAAGCCTTAAACGCCCATGAAAAAGGGCTAGAACTAATCATTGATCAAAGCGCGATTAATCAGAGTTGGGTATCTGGTGACCCAGCTCGCCTACGTCAAATTATTACCAATTTATTAGCGAATGCCATTAAGTTCACCGCACAGGGCAATATTATTCTACGCGCCGGATTGCGCTCCAAAAATGGCCAATTGATTTTAAGCTGCGCCATTACCGACACCGGCATTGGCATCCCCAATAGCGAAATAAAACGACTTTTCTCACCGTTTACGCAGATCGATGCCAGCACAACCCGCAAATTTGGTGGATCCGGACTAGGCTTATCTATCTGTAAGAATTTATGCGAGCTAATGGGTGGTAGCATTTCCGTCGCCAGCACCTATAACGAGGGCAGCACCTTTACATTTACAGCTTGCCTACAAGATTGCAGCGACCGCGACACCGCAGATCAATCCAATCTAGATACAACACGTAATCGTGCCGTATTTATCCTTGACGACAATAAGGCGTTCGCAAGCTCTATTTGCAATCAACTTAAAAAATGGAAAGTCGACGTTAGCGCGCCAGAAAGTGCCAATGATTTAATCTTACAAGTGGAATCCGCGGCCAAAGACGACGCAGAAAAACTCGTCATCATCGGTATGACTGACGAACACCAAAGTGATACGGTCGCACTGTGCACCAAACTTCGCCAGAACCCTCACTTTGACTGCGCAACGATTGTGATAGTAGCGTATACCGATATTGCTGACGGCGAACAACTTTCACTCGCCGGTGCCAATGGCTTTTATCTCAAGCCGCTTTCACATAGTGATCTCACATCAATACTTAAGCTCAAGCCACATGAAAAGGCATTCCCAACAAAAGCGGCGAAAAGAAAATTAAGCAACTTCGACGCAAGCGATACCATTGCTATTTCACGCACTCATCCAAACCAGGATGCGTTCAGCCAACACAAGGTGCTATTGGTTGAAGACAATCCTGTTAACCAAGAAGTAGGACGCTGCACCTTGACAGAAATGGGATTTAACACCGAAGTCGCGGCCAACGGCCAAGTGGCACTGCAAATGTTAAATGCCACTCCGAATGACATGCCTTACGCACTGATATTGCTAGACTGCCAAATGCCGGAAATGGACGGCTACCAAGTTTGCAAGCATATACGCAGTGGTAGTGCAGGCGATGACTATCGCTCTATCCCAATCATCGCGCTCACTGCAAATGCGATGTCCGGCGACAAAGAAAAGTGCATTAGTGCCGGAATGAACGACTACCTCCCCAAGCCCTTTACCCCGAGCAATCTAATTGAAAAGCTGCAACGCTGGCTACCAACAGAGACCTCAACGCCAAGCCCCGCCTTACCGACTTCGCTACCACAAGTAGACACCGCTAATGGCAGTTGCGAGGAAGGAGCAATTTGGATTAAAGAAAGGGCGCTAGAAAGCGCCATGGGACGCCAAGACATTCTTAAAAAATTACTGGCTTTATTCTGCGAACAAATAAGCACCCAACTCAAAGACCTAGACTGCGCCTACGCTGAGTCAAACAGCGAGGAAATTATTTCAATCGCGCATGCCGTCAAAGGCAGCGCAGCGCAATTACACGGAATTCAGCTGCGAGAGTGCGCCGCCAAACTCGAGCGTGCAGCTAAAGATAAAAATAGCACTGCGGTTGACCAGCTCTACAATGATTTCAAACTGCACAGCGAAAACCTCAAGAACTGCTTCAAAAGCTATTTAACGCCAAAACACACCGCAGCGACCAGCACCGAATTAAACTAATCAAATTTGAAATTTGCCAAGACTCGGCTTAGGGCTTACACGGCTTAGCGCTTATACTGCTGTCAACTTGGCGGCATTTATCAATCATGAATTTCGAACTTTGGGCTCAGCGACTAAATACGGTATTGATCCAGAATCAATCTTTATGGCGTCACAATGCCTACAGCAACTTCACCGCGTCACCAATTGACGACAATGCCGTTCTTCGAGATTTTTTACTTGCGCTTAATGACGATGAATTTGCGCAACTACAACGTAATGACCGGCAACTGCTCAAAAGTTTAATTCCTTACTTTCCGCCCGCCGTCGAATTGCTTGAGCTAATCACCATCACATCAGCACCTGCAGCCTCCCACCGCGAACCACCCGTCGGTATCCCCGGCAATAAATGGCAGCAAATCCAGGCGTTTATCGATGCCCACCCAACTGAAATAGGCGATGCTCAAGTAAACGGAAACCCAGCCTTGATCAACAATACCCCCGCCATTGAATGGTGCAGTGGTAAGGGCTATTTAAGTGAAGCGCTATTCTCTCGCTATGCACTAGACTCTGTTGGTCTTGAAATTGACGCAAGCCTAGTAGACTCGGGAAATACGCGAGTTGGCAAAAGCGCGGGGCGAACTTACCAAATTGTGAAATGCGACGTGCTCAGTGAGCATGTATTTAACTACGTCAATTCCTCAACACAGGTTCTAGCGCTACATGCCTGCGGTGGACTCCATCAACGCCTTTTAAGCGTTAGCGCGACAGCACACAGCCCGCGCATCAGTTTTTCACCGTGCTGCTACCACCGCTTTAATCAAGGCGAATATCAACCGCTTTCCAGTTCAATGAAGGCTAGCGCGCTGCCATTATCCAATAGCGATCTACGTACCGCCGTGCGACAAACCTGCACTGCAGGGGCGAGTGAAACCGCCGCTAGGCGACGGCTCCAAGCCCACTATATAGGACTTAGACTTTTACTTGCTGAACAGGGTTTCGCCACTGACACCGCGATCCCCTCAAGCCCTCAGCACTGGAGCAAGATGAGTTTTCGGGATTGGGTAAATGAAACTCTCAGCCGCAAACCAATCGCCGTCACCATCCCGACCAATATCGATCAGTATGAAGTAGCGGGCGCACAAGGCCTGCACAAGGCGGAACGACTCGACCTTATTCGCATGGCATTTCGACGGGCGATAGAGCTGCGCTGCGTACTCGACAGTATTTTATATCTACAAGAACAGCATTATGACTGCACTCTCAGTGAGTTCTGCCCCAGCTCACTCACGCCACGAAACCTGCTTGTTCAAGCCGTAAAACGCGCAGCAATATAAAGGTAACTAAGGTAATCCAACGCCGCTCATCGCTGCGGTGTTTCACACTAGGCAGCAATCGGGGATAATGCCCGCTTTTCCCGCGACCATCCTCAGGAATCCAGTAATGACACTTCAACGCCTCCGCCTCGCCAAGAACGAAGACAAACGTCTGCGCAGCGGTCATTTATGGATTTATAGTAATGAGATAGACGCCAGCGCGACGCCACTGCGCAATTTCTCGGCGGGCGAACACGTTATTGTGGAAAACCAACAGGGCAAGAGCTTGGGGGTTGCCTATGTTAACCCCCAGTCTCTAATCTGCGCTCGACTCATGAGTCACGATGAGCGGCCTATCGATGTGAACTTTTTAAAAAAGCGGATCAAATCCGCCCTCGCGCTGCGCGAAACCCTGTATGAACACCCCTGCTACCGACTTATCTATGGTGAGAGTGATTTACTACCGGGCTTAGTTGTCGACCGTTTCGGCGACCACCTCTCAGTACAGCTCAACACTGCAGGCATGGATGCAATGCGCGACATTATCATTGAAGCGCTTGTGCGCATGCTGCAGCCGCAGTCAATTCTGTTACGCAATGATGCCGCGGTTCGTAAACTTGAAGGGCTGGAGCTAGAGGTTGTCACTGCCTATGGCGAGGTTCCAGATGAAGTCGAACTGATTGAAAACGGTGTGCGTTTTCTCGCGCCACTAGCAGCGGGTCAAAAAACCGGCTGGTTCTACGACCAGCGCCCCAACCGCGAGTGGTTGCGCACCTTAGCCCCCGGCAAGCGTGTGCTAGATGTGTTTAGCTACGTCGGCAGCTTTGGTGTGCAAGCTGCGGTCTTTGGCGCAAGCGATGTTTGGTGCGCTGACATATCCGAATCCGCACTTGATATGGTGCACAAAAACGCCGAGCTCAACGGTGTTGCCGACAAACTTAGCACCGTACAGGGCGATGCTTTCACAACGCTAAAATCATTGAAAGAAGCTGACGAACGCTTCGATGTCATCATCGTAGACCCACCGGCGTTCATCAAACGTAAGAAAGATCAGAAAGAAGGCATTCTAGCCTACCGCCGTATCAACGAGATGGCCATGCGCTTGCTTAATCACGACGGCTTTCTTATCTCAGGCTCTTGCTCAATGCACATGCCTCGGGAGGAAATGCTAGATTTAGTCCGCGCCTCTGCGCGACATATCGATCGCCACGCCCAAATTCTTGCGGAGGGTATGCAGGGAGCCGACCATCCAGTTCACTCGGCAATACCTGAAACGCGCTATTTAAAAGCCGTATTGAGCCGAATTTCCCGCACCTAACTTTTGGCTAATAACTCGCTTAGCAAGCTCTGATCAATAAAGGTAATTCAAAAACTAAGTCAGCGTAAAACGCCGCGGCGATTATTTTCGCGCGGTCTTACTTAAGCGTTTCACCTTGTACATGTGCTGATCTGCGTATTTGAGCAAGGATTCATAGTCTGTGGCGTGATACGGGTAGATAGACCAGCCGATACTCGCCTTCAGCGTGTAATTACCTTCCTTAAGCGAGAGCGGCTCCTGTAGCATCGCCTCAATCCGCTGCTCGCCTCGTTTTGCATCTGCCTCATTTTCCATATCGCGACTAATAATGCAGAACTCATCACCACCAATACGCGCCACCGTATCAATTTCCCGCACTCGATGACGCAAACGACGACTAAACACTTCTAATATCTCGTCGCCAAAATGATGACCATATTGATCATTAGCCTTTTTAAAATCGTTTAAATCGATAAAAAATAGGCAGAATGAACTAGCGCTTTGTTCACAGCGAGAAATTTCTAATTTTAATAATTCCAAAAAGTGACGGCGGTTGATGGCCCCGGTGTGTGCATCGTGATTGGCTAAGTAATAATATTCACGCCGCTCTTTCAATAACTTTTCGCGCAAGCTTTTAGAGGTTTTATTGTAATAAAGCGCAACAAAGGCAATGAAAAAGTGGGTTGTAAAAATGCTGACAAAAAAGGCAAGGCCATCATCAACGTCGGGCATCGCATTTTGTATCGGAATACCTAAGTAAGGCGCTGCGAACAGCAGCGACCACGATAGCGCCGCTAGAAGACCCCAAATTATTCCCGCCTTAAAATCGATACTGAGCGCAGCAACGGCAGGGAAAATAATCAGACAAATAGCCGCCGGAGATTCAATCCCGCCAGTCATCATGGCGAGATAGATTAAGGCCAAGCCAAGAAAAGTAATAAGAGTATTCACTGCGAAAACACGCTGATTCAATGTTCGCAAAATATAGATCGACAGCAGTGCGCCAACACCAATGAAGATGAAGAACACCCTTATTATATGTACGCTGTGCTCCCCCAAAGGAAGAAAATACGTGGCAACAAAAATGATAAGCGAGACATAAAACAGGACGCTAAGGATTAAACTGGCGACAAAACGATGACGATACAATCTTGCATTGCCGCCACCTGTTTTAGAGTGAAATGAGTCTACCAATGAAAGTATGTTAAAACTCTTGAACTTAAACATCCTAAGCTAAATATCCCTTATTAGCGCACTTCACCTGTAAATCACCGCGCCACAAGCTAAAGCAAAACTACAACCACTGGCCCATTTCTGCAAATTATGGCGGCAAGCCAGTGGCGAAGCAACTCGCAAGCGTCATTCCTAGCCACACATCACCCTCCTGCGCTGAGCAGCACTATTTGAAATCAGCCGCACTGTGCCGCTCAACTACCTGGGTCTTCTCATCGCCCCAGGGACGGTTCACACGAAGCCCACGCCGCACCGCTGGTCGCTCAGCGATCAACTCTGCCCACCGTACAACGTGACGGTACGAGGCAACATCAAGAAATTCAGCGGCATCGTATAGACGACCTTGCGCCAGCGCACCGTACCAAGGGAAGGTCGCCATATCTGCAATAGTATAGTTGTCACCACATAAATAGGTGTTTTGCGACAGGTGCTTATCCAATACATCTAGCTGTCGTTTAACCTCCATCGTGTAGCGATCAATGGGGTATTGATACTTTTCTGGCGCGTAGGCGTAAAAATGTCCAAATCCACCGCCGAGAAAGGGAGCGCTACCCTGCTGCCACATTAACCACGACTGGCAAGCAGCTCGCGCAGCAGGATCTTTGGGGTAATAGGCATCAAATTTTTCAGCTAGATAGAGCAGAATGGCCGCCGACTCGAAGACTCTTATCGGCGGGCTTACACCTCGATCAAGTAAGGCGGGAATCTTGGAATTGGGATTTATTTCCACAAAGCCGCTGCCAAACTGATCCCCCTCGCCGATATTGATCGTGTAAGCGTCGTACTCTGCCGCATTAATACCGAGCTCTAACAACTCCTCTAACATCACCGTCACTTTCACCCCATTCGGGGTGGCCAGTGAATGCAGTTGCAGATCGTGCTCCCCTACCGGCAATGCTTTCTCGTGGGTAGCGCCAGAAATTGGCCGGTTGATATTGCTGAATTTGCCGCCGCTTTGATTGTCCCATTTCCACACCGCCGGTGGCGTGTAGGTATTAAAGTCTGCCATTGGAAGATTCTCCCACTATATATCAAAAATTAGTCTTGTTGCTTAAATCGATCGCCGTGTTCGTTCACTCTATCAATAGACTACCGCACGCGCGAAACCTAGGGCGACGCCACTGACGCCTCCTGCGCCATTTTGGCTCGACGCCAAAAGCCCTGATGAATTGCCAGCGCGAGAAAAATCAAACTCGCCCCCAGTAAAATCGCCACAGTCACGGTCTCATTCGCCACCAGCACGCCCAATACGATTGCAAGTACCGGCGTAATAAACGGAATCAGCGACACTGTCTCAACAGCCATGTGTTTCAGTATTGAATAGTAGGCGACAAAACCCACCAATGAGCCAAACAGTGACAAATACAATAACGACCCTAGGGACTGGGAGCTAATATAAATAGGCTCAACACCAAACAAAAACACCCAGCTCAGCGCCATTCCTGGCAAGGCAAATGCCATTGCGCCAAGTGCTTGTTCAATGGGTTCAACCGCCATTTCTGCGTTTAGCTTTTTCACCCACAATGCACTTGCCGAAAACAGCACATTCGACAGCAACATAAGCCCAATTCCGATATAGCTATCGCCGGTCACGCTTACATCGTCAAATACAATGCACAACAGGCCCAAACCGGCCAGAACAATCGCGAATACCTTGCGCGGCTGTAATAGATTTTCACCCAAAATAGGCCCCGCAAGTACGGCAGTAAAAAATGGCGTCAAACCGAATAGCAAGGCAATAAGGCCAGAGGGTAGATACTCGGCAGCGAAATACACCAATGCCATATTGGGAAAAAGACTGATTGAGGCCGCGAAATACAATTTCCAATGCCGGCGAATCGCTAGCCCCGCAAAGCCGCCAATGGTGCAAATAATGCTGCCCACGCCAAAGGCCAATGCAATTCGCATGGTTAGACCCGCTATTGGCTGCAGGGAATCACCACCTAGCTTTATAGCCAGCGGCGTTGTGGCCCAAATAAATATGACCAATACATAGGTCAATCTTACAAGCATGATCGTCTACCTGAATACTTGCCGAGACATTTATCTGCGCTTTAACGAAAAAGGCCGCAGAGAGTGTCTGCGGCCTTTGAGAAATTTTGCGTTTTTACATCAATGCATCATTTTTCTGCCGCACGCCACACCACCCAGCGCAATACGAGATTGCGTTTGGCTGCGGCAAACATGACAGGACAAAGTGAATACATAATTTTTAGCTTTTCGTTTTAAATAGATGGAAACCCCTCGACTATAGGAGAAGAGCACATATCTACGCAAGCATTTCTTAATTTAAAAATTTGACGTAAATGGGCAAGAGCAGACTCACCAATATGATGATCGACCTGAGTCGGACTACTCAAACCGCTTTAAGCACAGTCTATCAAGTGTGTTTATATATCTTCTAAGCGATTCGCTGAATGCGTCATCAACATCAGCTGATGCTCTTCCACATCAAGTAACTGTTCCAGCATGTCGGCAGCGGGCGTCGCCCCACAGCGGCTGAGTAAATGACTATAAAGCGCTATCAACTGCTCGTGGATATCCCGAACCCGATCCATAAGTTGCTTCGCCGAGAGTGTCGCCCACTCTTCGTCCTTACTTGATGTATCAGGCAAAGGCTGTTTATTCAAAAACTCATTACACCACGTCCCCAGGGCATTATCACTTTCAACATGGTCAAAAGTAGACACCGTTTTAGCAAGCTGGCGCTCATGATCGGCTATATAGCCGCTAAGCATTTTTGTGCGTTCATCGTCAGACGCCGCAACACTAGACTCGATAAAAGCAGCGAAATTACGATGGAACTCACCTGACCACGCAACCACATTGCCAATTGTTTCAATATGCATTTTCGCCTTCCTCCTGTTCGCCATTAACTCGCAGCTCAACGAGCATCCATGTTAGTTGTGACAGGAAAATAAGCTCAGATACTCACGACAATTAATTGGATGAGCGATGATTCACTAATAGTCAGTGAGAATGGGATTTTCAGGAGGGATAGTTTTTTTGATAGATCTCGATCCCCATCGCCTCAATCTGTAGATCAATCATCTTATAAAACGCCGGCAAAATAGCGGAGTAATCTGATTCTGGCACCAAGCCATTAAGCGCAGCGACCGCCGCCTCAATAGTTGACAGGCCGTCTTGTCGTGGCGATTTTCTGATTTTATATTGCGATGTCTTCGTCGCTTGAATCGCTACACAAGGCAATTCAGCCAACCAAGAATTTAAATGCATTAGCCGCGCGACCTTTCGCCACGTACCGTCCAATAGAATAATATTTTTAATATTTTTGCGCTCTAGCTGATCGGCAGTAACGGCATTTTCTGCGGGAAACACCAGCACAGTCTCCCCTCGCCAATCAGACCCGAGTATCGCCAGCGGATCGAAATACTCACCAACCAGTCGCACCGCGCCGACGATAGACTTCTCTAGAATTGGCGCAGAAGATAGTGCGTGCTTGGCTTCTTTTTCATCTTGCAAAATGACGACACGATAAGGACAAGCCATGCTGACAAGTACATCGCAGAGGCAGGTTTTTAGAGGTCGTTCACAATCTGCACACGCAGCGCGCTTTGTCATACGATTACCAACAAAATAGTAAGTAAAACATAGCAGAGCACTTTCGTAACCGCTTTGTTTTTATCTAGTGCCGCCTAAGTCGCCTATCGGTACGCGGCGGATGCTCAAAATTCCGCATCGGCCGAACCTTGCTAGATTGCTAAATAGCATCAACGCTGCAATTAGCTTGTTCCAGAATACGGACATGGCACCCGACTATTGGTTATAGAAATACTTGTGCACCGCAACAACCTTTTTCATGTAGCTATCGGGTTTCAACGTGCAATAACTCTGTTCACAAAATCCAGCTGTAGCTTGATATTCCCCGCAAACCAAGGCTCGAGATAAGGGTCAAAGTGGTTGGCATCGATGGTGCGAATTTCAATAGTCTCTGAAGACATTCGCTTTACTTTATCTTCATCAAATGGCGCGACGGTATCCCGTGTCGCGCCAATGACCAGAGTCGGAATTTGGATCGACTGAAGGTATTTGAACGGGCGATAAAATGCCATCGTTGCCAAGGATCGGGCCGCGACACGGTTATCATGAAGTTGCGTCAGGTTCGCCCTTGTCCACTCTTCTACCCGCCAGGCTCCGTCGCGATCCATCGATGAATAGCCACCGGCCTCAGAGATAATTGGGACATAACGGGTGCCGAAGGGGTTGAGCAGATCAAGCAGGATGTCGAAGCCAAATCGTAACTTACGCGCCAAGGGTACGGACTTGACGGCGAGCAAGCCATCGAGCATGGGCACCTGTGCAATAGCACCTCGCAATTCCGGGTGTTCTGCGGCGATCTTTACGACATGCCCGCCGCCAAATGAACTGCCCCACAGAATGATATTCGTCTCATCAACCTCAGGCAGTGACTTGGTATATGCCAGCGCGCTCTCGACGACTTTCTCGCGCCGCCACGGGCAAATGACATTGCGAGGAAGGCCCTCGCTGTCTCCCCAGCCGGGGTAGTCAAACGTGACGACACCAAACCCAGCGTCGTTAAACGCGGCGATGTAGTTTGTGATTAGCGTTAGTTGGGTAGCGCCCCATCCGTGAGCGATCAGGATCGTCGGATAGGCTGATGCGTTTACATTCTGGGGCTTATGCAACGTTGCCGCGCACCGTGTTTGCTGGTGGGTAAATGAGCCTTTCTGGCGGTTCGACTGAGTCATGTGTAAGCCCCTTTGTGTCAGCAAGCCCTACGCCTGCCCATCTCTTGAATGACATTCAAGAATATATCATGTATCTTGAATGCCAATCAACAACTAGACGCACCGGGCCATCAGTCGGCCTCGCAGGAGCTTGCCTTGGCACGCAACAAACGCCACTTGGAACCGAAGCTTAAAAAGGAAGAGATCGAGCTTGTCGCCATGGAGCTACTCAAGACAAAGGGCTACGACAATACTTCTATGGCTGAAATCGCCAGAAGCGCCGGTGTGGCCGCCAATACTATTTATTGGTACTTCGAAAACAAAGACGACGTCCTGATTGCTGTGCTAAACCGGGTAGTGTCCCAAGCCATAGCTGAGATGGCCACGCTGAGCGAGCAAACCTTCAGAACACGGGTGCTGATGCTGATTAAGCAAATTGAGAGCTCAGGCTCATTGATGACTGACGTCCACTCCCGCGTAAACCATTCCCCCAAAGTGCAGGCCTGGCACGAACAGTTTCATACGATGGTAGAGCAACTATCGGTGTCAGAGCTGGTTAACGCTAAGGTGCACCTTAACGAGGCGCACCTCGATGCCAAATTACTGATTTACGTGATTGAAGGGCTGCTTGCTCATCCGCACAAATTGCAGGAAAGGGAGCAGATTATTGATCAAACGCTTAAGCGCATTTTGGCTAAATAAGGCGGGCGCTCTTACCTAATGCCGCGCCAGCCAAGTACGAAGAGCAATACTTTACGTCTATATGCTAACTCGGACTTAAGGCTTGGGTGTTGATGTCAAGGTGCTGCATGTCCGCGTTTGTGACGCTGGAGATTTTCACATTACTCGTCTAAAGCCGCATTTCCTGATCTGGTAATTAGTGAGCGCAATGCTGCTGAATACGGGGTTGATAGCTTCAGCGACTGACCGCTAATGTGACAAAACGGTCAAACACGCAAACTTTCTCAGACACTTTCCCAGCTTAGAAAAAATCTTACTCTATTTTTCCGAGTGGTTTTTCGCGTTTTTTTAGTGGGCTTTACCGGTTCTGGTCGCTCGGTAACGTGATCGATCCAGAACAGCGCATCTAGGTAATTCGCATAGCGATTTAAATGCTATGGCGATAATCTTTACTGCCACTTCATCGTAAGTTCTTTATGCGACTGCGCACAATCACGCAGATAAAGATTTATTAGGCTTTGGTAGGGTACACCTTTGTCCTCCGCCAAGCCTTTAAAATACTCGATGGTATCTTCATCAAGTCGGATGGTTACCTGCTTTTTTAGCTTTTTGGCATAGGGGTTTGGCTTGGACTTCGAGAAATCATAACGATCACGCATTTTTAACACCCTCATAAACTTTCCGTTCTGTTTTGTCTGCCTTTCGAGCGGAGATAATACGAATAAATTCACCCGTTCTTACGCAGTGGCAGACGACCAATAGACGAGAATGAATACTTGTTCCAAGTAAGATGAATCGATCTTCGGCGTCTGAACGGTCTGGATCTGCGATAAAACGGGCGAACTCGTCAGTAAAGACGGTTTTAGCCTCATCGAATGATATACCGTGCTTTTTGACATTAGCGGCATCCTCGCGAGGATCCCATTCAAATCGTAGATGAGCCATGTCTAAAGTGTAACTACATTGTATTTACAGTCAAGGGGCCTGCACGATACCGTTCAAATGCCTTAACCTGTTAAAACGGTGCCTACCCACTATTGCGACTACTCCCTCAAACACGCAAAAGTTCTCAGACGCTATCCGAGCCCATAAAAATTCGGCTCTATTTTTTCCGAGTGGTTTTTCGCGTTTTTTTAGCGGGCTTTGCCGGTTCTGGTCGCTCGGTAGCGTGATCGATCCAGAACAGCGCATCCAGGTAATTCACATAGCGATTTAAATACTGTGGCGACAAATCGCGCATGGCCGTTAAGGCTTTCAGCGCGAGCATCTGTGGATTCAGTGGCCCCGGGCTTTCAGGGCCTTGCTGTATGGCGATTTCGACCCGCTTGGCGATTGCGCTGCGCTGCCGAAAAACCTGCATTTTCTGGCTGGCCTGCAAGGGCCGCTGATCCGACATCGGCTCGGCATCACCTTGGCTAAGCGCTATATCGGCGGTGTAGGCAGCACCGCTTAAGCTTTGACTTTCTTGTTCCCGCAATTGCCTCTCTAAGGCAGACGCTGCCGCATCACTGCTCACTGGCTTCTCATCCAGCAATTCCCGCAGGCCCTTTACTTTGGCAATAACCTTATCGCTTGGGCGCTTATTGTTTTGATGAGTGAGAAGTAATTTTTTAAAAGCGAAATCATCGCCATTGTTTAACAAGGTCTCGGCCAATGCGCGATCACGCTCACCAAGCTCGGCCAGTGACGTCGCTAATCGCTGCGCGTTAGCCTCTTGATCACTTCGATAGCGCGAAAGAGCATCGGCAATTTTTGTTTGCAGAATATTTTGTGCAGGCGCTCGCAAACGCTCTGCCCGCTCGGACATAGATTCAATAAAGCGGAAACGCGCGGGATCGTAGAGATGGCCCATCTCTTCACGCAATAGCGCTATATCCCGCTGTAACTCTGCCAGCATAGCTTATGGTGCCTTTTCTGCTGCCGCTTGTGCCCGCGGCACTGGCGCCATTTCTACGCGGCGATTTTGCGAGCGGCTATCAGCATCATTATTTTCCACCACCGGCTGCTGCGCGCCAAAGGCGGCGGCAAACACCATATCGGCGGGCATGCCCTCATCGATAAGTGCGCGGGTGACGGTAAGCGCCCGCTGAGCAGACAGCTCCCAATTATCGCGAAAATGTAAATTGCCTTTTTGAATGGGGAGATCATCGGTGAAACCGCTGACCATAAGCAATTGCTCATTGTCACCAAGATAAACTTGCAGGGGCGCCCGCAGCGTGTGCAAAAGTTCTCGGCCTTCGTCCTGTAACTCTGCAGAATTCAAAGAGAATAAAACGTTGCCACTGATACCAATTTTGCCATCGCGCAGGGTGACTCGGCCGGCAGCAAGAGGGTCAGCCAAAGCCTGCTCCAGGGCCAAGCGGCGTTGCTCAGCGACTTCTCGCTTTTGAATTTCTTTCTCTAGGGTCTGCGATAACTCAAGTTGAAAGCCCAGCGCCCACACCAATAGCAACACAAACACGCCGACCAGCCCGGTCATTAGGTCGCCGAAAATCGCCCAAATTGGCGGTTCTTGATCTAAGCCATTATCCAGTTCCGACACACTCATGCCGACGCTTCCTCACGAGAAGCCACAACGCCTTTAGCCAAGCTCTGCAGTTGGGTCATGATTTCCTGGTGAGACAACATATTGTGGTCGATAATTTCCCGCGCCTGCGCGACGTAGTACGCCATTTGCTCGTCGCTGCGCTCACCACTGCCCTGCAAGCCCGAATCCACTTTCAGCAAGGTCTCGATCAAACCGCCGTTTGCCTCGCTGAACTGACTAACGGCGGTAGCAAAGGCATCACCCAAACTCGCCAGTTCTGCGCTACTACCCTCAAAGTGGGCAACGATATCAGACAGCTTGCTAGATTCAGTATTGACGCTGTCAGCAAACCCTTGGCTGATAGTCGCAAGCAATTCTGAGGAATTGCCGAGGATACTTTCTACCGCCTCGCGCTGCCCTGCCGCCGACACCTGCAAAGACTCCGACAGGGCATTTAACTGGCTCATCAACTCGCGACGCTCGTCGAGCAGGCTGTTGTCACGCTCGATATTTTCATTCATTTCGGCGCGTAATTTGGTCATGATTTCAGCGGCAATTCGCGGAGTTTCAGAGGCCGACTCGATAAGACGCCCCATCGGCTCTTCAATCGCATGTGCCAAACTGGCCAAGTGTTCGGCAACCGCAGCCTGTAATTCATTCAAACGGTTTACCGCCGCGTCGCCGCGCTGTTCTTCCAAGGTATATAGGCTTTGCAATTCTGATTTTATGGCCGCCGTCATCTCGCTCATGCGCGCCTGATAACTATCTAGCCAACTACTTTCGCTTTGCGTGCGGGCCGCAAGCAATTCCTCGGAGGCCGTCACTAATTTGCTAAACTCGGTTATCAGCTCTTGGCTACCGGCGCGAGCATTACTCGTTAAGGCCTCGGCATTGCTTTGCAGCAAATCCGCACTTTGTTCAAACACGGTAGACCAATTGGCAAGACGCACCTGCTCGGCGGATTGCTGCTTCTCTAACCAGTCGTCGCTGAGGGAATTAAAGCTGCCGACCATAGCCTGCGAACTGTTGGCGAATTGCGCAAGTAGCTCGCTGAAGCGCTGATCCATTGTTGATAGTAATGACTCACTGCCCACTTGCTGCGCGGTCACCGCGCCTTGCCAAGCGCGGGTAAAATCGTCTGATGTGCTGACGTAGCGCTCGTCTAAACTCTGCAAATGCGCCGCTGCCGCGCTGTGTAATTGTTGCTGACTGGCTTTCATGTCATCGCGTATATCGCTGACAAAACGGGAAATGACCGGCGTTATATTCTCGCCTGCAATACGGCCGCTGTCGGCTAAGCTTTGCTTTAAGGACGCGTCCACTGATTCAGCCAGCGCTTGAAATTGACCTTGCGCCGCAGCGTGAAACTGCTCCTGGTTGCGCATAAGGGTCGCTGCCATGTCGTCGCCCATACGCCCTAAACGATCAGCCAGTAGCGTGAGCTGTTGCGCAACAACAGGCAGTGCCTCGGCCTGCGACTGCATGGCCTGATAACTTTGGCGACGCTGCTGGCTCAAGGAAAAAGGTTTGAATACCGTGCTCATACTGGTATCGAGCTGACGAGACACCAATAGCCGCTCGCGGCGACTTAAGGTTGAAATCAAGCCCAACATCGCCGACGCGCACACCCCCGCCACCGAGGTCGCAAACGCCATACCCAGGCCTTTAATTGGTGCCGCCAAACCTGCTCGCACCGCCTCCAATTCATTCGTGCCCTCGAGCGCCACCACCGCACCCTTTAAGGTGGCCACCATGCCGATAAAGGTGCCGAGCAGGCCCAGCATCACCAGCAATCCAATGATATAGGGGCTCAACACCGGCGCGGGTAAACCAATATATTCGCCCTGCACACGCTGACGTACGGCATTGCGCAGGCTGGCGGGCACCGATGCCAACCAACTTTCGATATCTTGTATAGACTCTTCAACGGACGACAAGGCGCCACTCAGTGCCGCGCTAGCCTGCTGATAGCGTATCAACTCGGCAAAGCCGACGGTATACGCCAGTGCAATCAGCACGGTGACACCCAAGGCCAGCGCATTGCTGCCCACAAATGCCGACGCCATCCAAACCACGACTATTGCGCCTATGGCAAACGCCACCATCGAAATCATTCTTGTCATTGTGTTTTCTCTACTTCAAATTCTAGTGCTTCAATTAAACCGATCACCGGCATGAGCCGCAGCTCTAATTCAGCTAACAATACCGCCTGCATCTCGCGAATAAAGCGGTCTAACCACCCGCCTTTTTGCAACCAGCGTGCGGTTTCGTCTTGGACCGAGTTCGAAAGTGACTCATTTAATTGGCTATTTTCCGCCCGCGCTTGGCGGTACTGCTGATTCAAAAAATAAAACCGCTTTGCCAATAAGTGTGGAACACCCGCAAAGGCGCGCCGACTAAAATCGGCCATGGTGTCAGCCATGCTGCCATCTAAGCTCGCTAACTGGGCGAGCTCTGGCGACTTACCCTGCATTATCTGCTGCAACTGCCGTCGCAGCGTCACCACGCGATGGTCCATTTCACTCTGGTGCAGTGAATAAAACCGCTGATAGGCGACAAACCCTGCGTCCGGGTCATCTAATGTGTCGCGGTTGGGGCGCGGTAGTATAAACGCCGACGCGCTTTCACCCGGCGCTTCGTCGCCTTCCAATACAAAACTATTGATTATAAATGCCAGCATCCCAGCGCGCGCCTGCATAAATAACTCGCTGGGCTGCTCCGTGCTCGATGCCGCCAAAAACGGCTTTTTTTTCAAGCTCCGCAGGGACTCAGCCAGTACGATCGCGTCGGACAAGCTAATTAACTCGCCGAGCTTATCTGCAAACTGCTTGCTGCTGAGCTCAACATTTACCACGGCCAAATCAGTGAAGACGCGCTGAAGCCGGGAGCTTGTTACCGGAATTGGGTTCATAACTTCCTTAATGAGAGCACAACCGTGCGGATAGCGCAGCGCTAGAGTAGATCGACGCGACCCCTTGCACTGCCAGACGAGATATTCTGATTAGCGGGAATGGTGACCGCCAAAAAAGTTTCGCCAAAACTGCGGTGACGGAGCTAATTTTGCGGTCAATTATCGCTATTTTGCTCGCAACTTCAAGGATTAGCGGCCATAGAACGAAAACCCTGCCGATACCGCAGGGTCGAAAAATCTAGCGCCCGTATTCAGTCGCGAGATACGTCATGATGTCGGCGGACTCGAACATAGCGACACCGGTGTTAGCATCAATCAAATAGGGGACTTGTGAGCGGCCGGTTAACTCGCGCAACCGAAGGCGGTTGGCACTGGTAATTGGCGCATCCGGAAACCAGCGCGAACGCACCAGCGGGGGACCCATTTCCTGCCAGCGGGATTTAGCAAAATTGCGCAATATATAGGGTATTTCGAATTCGGTGAGCAGCTCGCGCACCGGTCGCGAATAAGGGCTGGATTCAAAACTGTACAGCTCTAACACCTGCTCAGGCGCGACTGAGGGCTTGGCATTCATACCCCGAGCACGACCAATAGAGCGCACTGCGGTGGCCGCCATCGAGCTCGAAATCGATAATTGCCTACGCAACCCTCGCGGCGATACGCGCCTCGCATCGCCGTAATGTTTATAGAGGTGATCAATGATCTCCGCCGACTCTAGAATCTCATCGCCGGTATTGGGGTCGAGCAACAGCGGAAATTGACTTACACCGCTAATATCCAAGGCATCTGGCCGAAAGCGCATACCGCCCACCGGGCAGGGATAAATCAGCACATCCAAGTCCAGTTCGCACAAAACCTCTCTGACTACACGGCAAAACGGGCAGGCTTCAAATTCATAGAGCACTAGCATTTTCTCAGGTTGGCGGGTTTTATCACCATTAAACGCCGCCGAACCGCGCCAACCGCGCGCCGAACTCGCCACTACTGAACTGAGTAAATCAAACATCGCCTGTATTTCTCCTGAGTCAAAACGGGGTATATATCGGCAGCATACGCAAATTATGGCGCAGTAGGGCAAGAATAAGTTGGCGATACTCGTTAATGTGCATAAATACCCTGCCTCTTAAATGACGGCAAAGACAATAACAATTTCCAGGACAAGCCCACGCCATGCCAAGCCTAAACGAGCCACTAAAACTACCCTGTGGCGTGACGCTGCCCAATCGCCTTTTAAAATCAGCCATGACCGAAGGCCTCGCCAACCTCAATGACCAAGCGACACCGCGCTTATCGGCGCTATACGCGCGCTGGGCTGAAGGCGGCACGGGAACATTGGTCACCGGCAACGTCATGGTAGACCGCCGCTTTCTTGAGCGCCCCGGCAATGTAGTGATTGATGGCAACGGTGGCGAAGCCGCCCTACAGGACTGGGCGAAAGCCGGCACCTCGGCAAATAATCAATTGTGGATGCAGATAAATCATCCGGGGCGACAGTGCCAGCGCCAGGTATCCGCGCAGCCGCTTGCGCCCTCAGATGTCGGTATCGATCTTATTGGCATGTTCGGTCGCCCCAAACCCATGACCGAGATTGACATCAAGCAGACCATAAATCGCTACGCCAAAGTCGCCGCCAGCGCTAAAGCGGCCGGATTTACCGGTGTGCAAATACACGCCGCCCACGGTTATTTGATCAGCCAGTTTTTATCGCCACTGGCAAATACCCGCGGCGACCAATGGGGTGGCTCACTGGAAAATCGAGCGCGTTTTCTATTAGACACCGTGGCCGCTGTGCGCGATGCCGTCGGTCCGAGTTTTGCGATCTCCGTAAAATTGAATTCCGCCGACTTCTCCAAAGGTGGATTTAGTCACGAAGACAGCTTGCAAGTTGCCGAGTGGCTGTCTGACGCGGGCATCGATTTATTAGAAATTTCCGGCGGCACCTACGAAAAACTTGCCTTGATGGGCGACGCTGACGACACTGCCGCGAGTTCAAGCCAACACCGCGAAGCCTATTTTCTCAAGTACGCCGAAGGTATTCGCAAGGTCACCCGTATACCGCTAGCCATCACTGGCGGTTTTCGCAGCCACGCCGCCATGCAGCAAGCACTCGACAGCGGCGCCTTGGACGTCGTTGGTATTGGTCGCCCGCTGTGCAGCCAGCCTGACATCAAACCGCTGCTCGACGGCCAAAGCCCCAGCCTCCCAAATTGGGAGAAGGAACTGCGACTTGGCGCCGGCTGGCTTGGCCCCAAAAGCAGCAATCAAACAATCCGCACCCTCAATTTTGGCGCTGCCACCCAATGGTACTACCGTCAGATAATTGATTTAGCCGAAGGTCGTGAACCTAATACACACACGGGGTTATTACGGGTCATGCTTAAACACATGCTGGCAGAGCGACGCATGGCCACAAAACGCGCGAAATCATTGCGAACAGTGTAAACAGCCGTTGAGTAAATCTTCTGAGAAGGGTGAGCTATGCCCCTGCAGAGAAAGCCCGCGCCTCGTTTGCAATCGCCAAGGGGTCAGAAATAACACTGCCGTGACCGGGATAAATATGCTCAATGTCGAGTGCCGCCAAACGCCCTAGCGTCCCCTGCATTTGTTTACGATTAGCATAAATAGCGGGCACAACCACTCGCTGCTGCGGCCCGCTACCAAGCAAGGTGTCGCCGGTGATAATGCTTTTACTAGAAAGATGGTAGAAACAGCAGGAATCCCAAGAATGACCGGGGGTATGTAACAGTGTCCAATCAGCAAAGCCTGGCACGCTGTCATTATTTTTTAATCTACGTATCTCAGCCACGTTATCGATACCGCTAGAGGAGCCGCCAATAAATTTAGGTGCCTCACGAGCGGCCTTATCTCGAGAGCGATTTAAATACATCGCCCGCGAGCGCGCTCTAAAGAGTTCACGAGTGCTGGTGCCGATACGCGTTAGCACACCAGCGGGATCGTTAAAGAATTTGTGCATGCTGCGACGCGAGGCATACGGCGAAAAAACAGCGGCACCACAGAGGGCAGACAGAGCCAATATGCCGCCAAAGTGATCTGGATCATCGTGGGTGAAGGCAACTGCTTTTACGCTATTGATCGGATAATTTAAGTCTGATTCGATAAATCCAAGGACATAGCGATGACAGGCGACTGCCACATCAACAACGAACAATGCCGGCTCACCACGATGCATTTCTTCAATGACATAGCTATTTGATAAACGCGTTTTGACTTGGTGAATCTTCATATAAGAAACCTAATTGTTCTTATCAAAATGTGTTAAAAACTATTTTTATTCTGCACACAATTCCGCTACTCAGAAAAATCCGGCGTCAATGTATAGGGCTTGTATTCAGGCTCTTGATCATTAACTGTGCTTGGCGGTGCCTCTGCGGCGGGCGCCGGTGCAGGCGCAGCGACGGCTGAAGAACTTGTCGCCAATGCCTGCTCCCGATCAGCATTAATAGCGGTGGTAACCGATCTCATCACTAACTGGAAGACTTCCTCTCTATCGCCTTTATCGAACACATCGCCTTTTTCCGACGAGCCCATACTGGCAACTGTGCGGCCAGTAATATAGTCCTGAAACGCGACGCCCATCACTATACGGTCACTATCACCATTCACCGAAACTCGCGCGCCCAATACACGTTTCTTTTGCGCATATTGCAAATTCTCGTATTCCTTAGAACCCACCACGGCTAAATGGTAATCGGAAATGATATTGCCAAACGCGACGTCCAAGCCATAGGCCGCACTATTATCATCGCCTTCAATCACCACGTATTCATATTTCGAGAAACTGAATCCATTGGAATAGACCACCGTCTCATTGCCCGCACAGGCAAATAAAAATGCAGTTACCACGAATAGAAATACCGACTTCATCACCCACTCCATAGAATTTATACAATACACATTGGCATATAGCTGCACATTGCAGGCCAATTAGTAGATTGCGACTCACTATCCTGTTTACCGACCAGAGAGTCAACGGCCCTGCACAACCGCGCATTCATTAACAGCTATCACTAGCAGCCAGCACTCTTCTGTCTCTACCACTGGCGCGGTACACTTTTATTCACTCTCTGGCTACTTGCGCTGCGCAGAAGGATGCAGTGGCGCAGATGGCTTAATGGTGGTTTCAGGCGCTAATATCAATGTTGATGGCAAGGGTGATTTTATCAACACTAGAGATGCTGAATGGCTTCAATAAAGATTGCAGGCAAGCTGCGCCACCCAGCGCGTAGCAAAACCCCGCCATATAAAACCCAAACAGAGTGCGGGACATTCCCGCGAATACGTGCATTATAGACAAGAGCGCCGACACGCCTTTTCATTCGAGCGCGCCGCCCACAGTGCGACGCTGCAGTGAAATAATACAATGCTAGAGAAAATAATAAGGAACTTGGGAGCGAGCTATGACGACACACACCAGCACCACACGTTTTGATGTGGAATTTGATAGCGAGGGAACACGCTGCAGCGCGTGGCACTACCCCAGCCAATCAGACCAGGAAAACAGCGCCTGCATAGTAATGGCCCACGGCTTGGGTGGCACCCGCGAATGCGGCCTCGCGCCCTACGCCGAACGCTTTTCCGCCGAGGGTTATCACGTCCTTGTTTTTGATTATCGCTACTTTGGCGATAGCGACGGCGAACCCCGCCAACTGCTAAAAGTCAGCGATCAGCTCAAGGACTGGCGTGCCGCCATCGACTTTGCCCGCCAGCTGAAAGGCGTGAATTCTGAGCAGATAATATTGTGGGGAACGTCATTCTCAGGTGGTCATGTGCTCAGTATTGCGGCAGAAGATCAGCGCTTATTAGCTGTCTCGGCCCAGGGACCAATGGTCGACGGCCGCGCCGCCAGCTTAGAAATTTTAAAATACGCCGGCCCAGTTCACTTAAGCAAGCTAAGCAGCTGCGGCTTAATTGATCAGGCTCGTGCAACACTCGGTATGAGCCCTCTTTATATCCCCCTCATTGCCGAGCCCGGCGCACTCGCCGCCATGACTAGTCACGACGCGCTCAGCGGCTATCACGCCATCACCAACCCCGGCTGGCGCAATGAAATGAGCGCCCGCACCGTATTAGTGTTGTCCTTGTATCGCCCGATTAGCAAAGCGAAAAAGATTCGCTGCCCTGCGCTAATTCAAGTCTGTAATAAAGACACCGTCGCGCCCGCTAAAGCGGCGATCAAAATGGCCAAACTCATGCCTAACACTGCCACGCTTAAACAATATGATATCGGTCACTTTGACATTTATACCGGCAAAGACTTCGATATTGGCATTGCTGACCAACTGGCCTTCTACCACGACGCCCTGCACAACGCGCGGGGAATGAAACTGTGAGCAAGAATGCCCTGCACGACAAAGTCATCGCCATTACCGGCGCCAGCGGCGGTTTTGGCGCCGCGTTATGCAAGACGCTGTATGAGCGCGGAGCAAAGCTCGCACTGCTCGATATAGATGACGCTACCTTAGCCCGCCAGCTCGCGAACTACCCCGACCCACTGCGTGCAAAAACTTGGCACGCCGATGTCTGCGATGTGGATAGCATGCGACACGCAATAGATTCAGCGGCCGCATTTTTTGGCCGCATAGATGTGGTGATTGCCAATGCGGGTATCGATTTAATTGAACCCCTCAGCGCCGAGGGCAGCGATCATTTTGAGCGCGTCATTGATATCAATCTTAACGGTGTATGGCGCACCTTTCGTGCATCGCTAAGTCATGTAAAAGCAAGTCGCGGCTATTTACTCGCCATTTCATCTATGGCGGCTTTTGTACACTCTCCGCTACAAGCCTCGTATACCGCAAGCAAAGCCGGCGTTTGGGCCCTCTGCAATAGTGTGCGTCTAGAGCTTCGCCAACACGAGGTGGCCGTCGGCACTTTGCACCCCACATTTTTCAAAACGCCGCTACTAGACACCATCTCTGACAATGATGCTGGCACGGCACTGTGGGGGAGTCATCAAAAATTTCCTTTTAAAACCGTCAGCCTAGACGACGTTGTTAACGCCGCCGTGCTTGCCATAGAGACCCGCGCAGAGATTACCACTGTGCCACGGGTCAACCTACTCATTGCCAATGCCCCTGGGCTATTTCGTAAATTTATTGAACGCGTCGGCTTTAAAGATGACAGCGTGCGCAGGGCCACGGCATTTGCTGACACAAATTAATTTCCTTTACTCATTAATCAAAACACCCCTACTAGTAAGCAATAACGGCGACGAAATACCATATGACTCATTATAATTTTAATAATAAAGTTATTTTTATTACCGGCGCCGCAGGCGGCATTGGCGCGGCCAGCGCGAGGGAATTTTATCGTCAGGGAGCCAGCCTGGTGCTGACCGACCTTGGCGCCGATGCACTTGAAAAGCTCGCCGCCGAATTCGACACCAGTCGCGTCATGTGGCACACCCTAGATGTAACTGACCTAGAAGCAAGCAAAGCGCTGGTCGCCAAGGCAGTTGAAAAGTTTAATCGCCTCGATATCGTTTTTGCCAATGCCGGTGTAGCTTGGCAAACCCCCAAAACCATTGCCAGCGCAGATGAAATCGAATTTGAACGCATTATCGAAATTGACCTGCTAGGTGTTTGGCGAACAGTCCGCGCAGCACTGCCAGAAATCATGAAGGCCAAGGGACAAGTGCTAGTCACATCCTCCGTTTATGCCTTTGGCAATGGCGTCATCAATGCGCCCTATGCCATGTCTAAAGCCGGAGTGGAAAGCTTTGGTCGCGCCCTGCGCGCAGAGCTGGCTGGCACAGGCGCCACCGCCACCGTGCTTTACCCAGGGTGGATAAAAACGCCGATGACCCGTGTTCCCTTCGGCGCCAACCCCCACGCGTCTGAATTAATTGAAAAGGTATTTCCCGCCCCGTTCCGGCAGTTGATCACGCCCGAGGTGGTTGCATTGGCAGTTACGCAAGGATTAGCTAAACGTGCGCCACGCATTATTGTGCCAAAACGCTGGGCGCCCTTCGCGGCCTTACGCGGTCTGCTCAATATGTATACAGACCGCATGTTTGATCGCCGCAGCGACTTGCAAGCCATTATCCGACGGACAGAAAACGACACGCAAGACCGCTAAGGAAGACTTATTTCGCCGACCTTAATTCCCGATCAAACAAGTACACCGCCAATGCCTCTCGCTGCTCCGCGCTCAAGGGAAAAGCGGGCATGGGCGGGGTTGGCGCGCTAAAGAAATCCGTCAAACTCGCCGCATTGTAACGCTCATGCAGCGCGGTCAGCGCATTTGCCGTCTGCGGAGCATGACAGCCCACACAATTAAATTGCTGATAAAGCGCCTCCCCCTGCGAGACTAAGGCTGCTCGTTGTGTTGCGTCGTAAGCGTCCAGCACCCCGATATTCGTGTCTGGCGTTTTCACCGTTGAGGTCAGACTAAATGACGACTCAGCGCCATCGGCGGGAACCACACGATAAATAGAGCCAGAGTAATCATCAGAAATAAAAATACTGCCATCGCGGGCTTCAGCAACGTCTACCGGACGCCCCAGCAATTTTCCGTCTTGCAAAAATCCAGTGACAAAATCGCTTTCGACAATCGTGCCATCGGGCTGCCATTGCAGGGAAACAACTTTATAACCATCTGGTATGCTGCGATTCCACGAGCCATGCAAGGCGACTAGTGCGCTGCGCTCAAACCCCGCCAGTTTGCTATGCCGTATAAAACGAATGCCCAAAGGCGCGTTGTGAGCTCTAAATTCATGGGCTGGCGGCCGGTTCGCCGGCAAATCACTGGGCAGCTTGTCACCCAAATCGGGATCAGGGGTAGATGCGTTAAAATAGGGCCAGCCGTAAAACCCACCCGCCACAATATTATTTAACTCACACGGTGGAAAATCATCCCCGAGCAAATCTCGACCGTTGTCCGTTGCAAACAACTCATTACTCCATGGCGACCAGTCCATACCAACACTGTTGCGCAAACCACTTGCATACACCTCAAGCTCACTTCCATCTGGCTTAAACCGCATAATCGTTGCGCGCTGAGGATCCGTCTCCTCGCAAACATTACAGGTTGAGCCCGAACTCAAATACAACCAGCCATCAGTACCAATGCGCAATGTCTTAGTCCAATGACCGCCCTTATCGCCGAGCCCCGTCACCACCCTCGAAATGTCGCCTCTGATGTCACCAGACTCAACATCAAACGCGACTTTAGCAACGCCATTGGATTCGGCGATATATAACCAGCCATCTGCATAATCTAGGCCGTGGGGACGAGTCAGACCGCTTAGCAACACCCGGATGTCATCTGGCGATCCGTCGCCACTGGTATCGGCTTTTAAAATCAGCACCTCGCCGCTACGTGGGCGAGTGAGCAAAATATCCCCCGCATCGGTGACATGCATAAAGCGAATTTTACCAAGACCCGTCGCATATAAATCTAAGCGATAGCCGTCAGCGACACTCAATTGCCGACGAACAATATTGCCATCCGGCTCATCGCCGCCGTAACCCACCAAGGCATGTAAAGCGACCTTTGACGTCGTCGCCACACCGGGCGGGCCGTAATGCACCAGCAAAAATGGTGTTGCCATCAATACAATCACAACATAGATAATAAAACGCAGGACTTTCATTGCTGTTTACTCTCATCAGCTAAGTCGAAAGACACAGACTAGCTTGATAAGCTCTAAATATATAGCACTGGCGAAGGGCAACGAACTACGGAGAAACACCGCGCTTCGCTAGCTACGTACTCAATAATTGCTATAATCCTCCGTCTAACAACTATTGCCACCCACCAGAAAGAGGCCACACACCATGATGAATATGGGTAGCTCAAGCGACGAAAAATGCCCGTTTGACCTGAATTTTGAACCCGACACCTTTAAAGCTGGCGATCTTGTTAGCTACCGCGTTGAAGGCAGCATGATGGACATGCCCTTTGTCGGCGTATTAGTGGAAGTACACGATGACCACGTGATGTTGGCCCACTGGGACGGCAACACACCGCCAGAAGGCAACATCATGCGCGGCACCAAAACCGACCGCCCCGTGGTCAGCGAAGCTGACGCACTCAAATAAGCAACACCTCAAGTGAGCGCATTTTAGGAATCCCCAACTCCTGCAACAAACGGGACGGGACGTTGAAAGAGAATCTAAAGCTGTTGTTTTTCAAAGCAAAACAATAAATGTCGGCTTTTTTAGTTTTATCTTCGAGAAGCGGTTGCAATAGCGAATTTCCCTCCCTATAATGCGCGCCCTGTCTTAGAGAAAAAGACAAAAGATCAGTTGCGGGGTGGAGCAGTCTGGTAGCTCGTCGGGCTCATAACCCGAAGGTCGTAGGTTCGAATCCTGCCCCCGCTACCAAATAAAGAAACGGCAAATCAGTTACTTACTGGCTTGCCGTTTTTTTTCGCCTGTTACTTTTTGACCTCTGTGCCCATCCTGTGCCCACAGTGTGCCCAAACGCTCACTCCCACCAGAAAACAAGCCTAGCATCATGACCTTCGGTCAACGACGGGCGTTTAAATATCGCCCGGCATTCGTGACTACATAAAAAACCTTATTGGATACGGCCTGCTTTCGAGCTTAGGCATTCTAGCTACTATCTGGGCCATTACATGTGCATAACTTAGAGTAACTGGAAGTTGCACATATGGGCCATCGTTGTTCCAATCCATTTTGCTCAATGCAAGGATAGATTTTGCAATTTCATCCATTGAGCCATGGCCCGCATACCTAACTAGTTCAACAGGGCTAGGGATACCTTTGCCACCCTTGAATAGCTGTTTTTGGTTATTTGAAAGGCTTGAAGAGGCTCCATGAATCCAAAGTAGTGAGTTGTGCCCTCCTAGCTGTAGCGATGTCCCCCTTTTACATGGGTATCCGTCGAGAGATACTTTTCCTCCAAATTTATTTAAGTGAATTGCAGACCAGGGCGTATCTTGTTTGATATGAATAAGATCAACTTCATCCACGGCAGTAAGCGCGTCAAAGCAGCCATCTATTTCCTCCGGCTTAAACTCAGTATTTTTATGGATGATTACATGCTTTGGCTTTCTCCCAAAATGCTTCCTCTGATAAATCTCTATGCTTCGAGATATCACACTTAGCATCTGGCTCCGATTTAAGAATGGGTTATCACCAAATATCCTTACATCTTCAGCTTCATATGCAATAAATTCTAATCCTGCTCCACTAGCATCAAAAACTTGGCTGCAACATATCGCAAACTTTGATTTTCCACTTGGGTTATTTTGCAAAGCGTATCGTAGACCAATATAAGCGGTATCTTTAGGAGTGTTCGCCAAAACCCAAGGAATTCCGCCAGCTTTAGTATAAATGGCAATGGAAGCTCTCCACATCACACTGCATCTGCAAGAATATCTAAGCGCACTTGAGTCATCATCATTTGTTATTTGAAGGGGCATATTCATAGAAGCCGATATGGCCTTTAAATAATGGTGAAGATCAAAATCTTCAAGTTCATTTTTAACTTTAAATGCCTTTTTCCACCTACTCGGTATCAATAACAAAACAATTGTGAATTCATGCTGGAGATTGCGGAGAGATTGCAATGTGCGAGTTATTGCATCGGCCAAGATTAAATGAGGCGTTTCACTTTCGTATATCGCTTTATCTAATCCCTGAGGTAACTCAATGCACGCGTGCTCATCTGCGCTGACTAAAGTAGTTTTGTATATGTTTGAAAAACTGGAATAGTCTATAAGGTAATCCTTTCTTTCCTTTGGTGAATGTACAGCATTTAATTCATTAATGAATTTTTTAAGCTCATTTGTTCTACCAAAAGGTGATACTAGCGCCAACTTTATCGGATTAGGTATAGCAGCTAATTGACTGGAGCTAAATGGACCGAACTGACTTAACCCCACTAAAGGATGTTCACTAACTGCGCGCGAATCGTTACAGTTAAAAGAAAGCAAAGGTTCGCTGAATACGACATGTCCTGGAAAATGATGATGCTCTACTTTGTTAGGATTTACATTATTCATCTTATTTTTCCACTAATAACTGTATTAAAGGAAATTTCGAATGCTGGATCAAGATTATCATTAATCCCCAAAACAGGAAGTGAAATAGAGCTCGCATTAGCCTCGCTTTTAATTATTAATATCCAACCGGCTAAGATACTACCCATAACTTGATTATATCCAGTAGGAACTTTTGAACCTTGACTCCATCGTGGAGCCGTTCTTTCTTTTATGAAGCTTTTTGCCTTAGTGATATCTTCTTCTTTACACTCATTTTCAATATAAAGAAGTATTCTCGGCTCTAAGATGACCCAATATCTATTGAGCTTGTAATCTAGCTTTATTTTGCATGCTTCAACCCACTTAATGTTTGTTCTTGGAACAATTCCCTCCGTATCTGCCACAGCCGACGAGGCCAAAGTATTGAATATAGCAATATTGATCTCAGATTTATCGGCTACTAGGTATTTATCATCCCTGCGCTCCTCCATAGTTAAATTAGTGTGTCGAGATAACGCTTTGCAAAACGCATCAAAAACCAACTTACTTTCTTCGCTAGGGTAAGACAGCCTTTCTTGATCTATTCCGTAAACCTGAATCCTTTTAACGTTATGTTTCTTAAATGCCTTCTTAATTTCTTGGTCCTGCCCAAAAACAATAATTCCTTTCTTTATTCTTCTTGCCACTATATTGGCTTCAGTATTTTTGATTTCTTCTTGTATTAACTTATACCCGCCATGCAAATCGCTATCGACTAGTTTGCAAGTAGTGGGATACGTGTTCACTACTACCGCATTAAGCCTAAGGTAAGGAGCTGCCCTAGCCTCGCCCCTGATAGGACTTTCCGTTAATCGACTTTCTTTGGATTTAAGTATATTTTCCACCTCATTCGGGAAAGGCCCTATATAACGTTTAATTTGATCCAGTGTTTCGTCAAAGTTATTTATTTCAATGATGTGAGCATCTATACCATTTGACAATGCAGTCTTTATTAACTTTGTTACATTGTCCAGCGGTTCAACTCCTGCTTTATTAAACCAGAATACTCCATGAGGAAAATTATTCTTGTCTTGAGCTGCATCAATTAATACATTCATTATAGAATTGTCTCGCCCGCTGTAACCAATTATGCACAAACCATATGTTGTACATGCTTTTGATAATGCACTGCGCATTTTTTCATCTTGGCTTTGCAGCTCTTTCTCTGTGTTTTTAAGGCGATCAGAATGAAAGTCACCATGTAACTTTACTAAAAGAGGTGCGGCTCGCGCATCTATGGCTTTTGAAGCTTTTTCTGGTTCTCCTAAGTCGGCAACAATAAGTTCATTAGATGTACCATATACTTTGAAAATGGAGTTTTCGTACAACTTGTCAAAGTTTGTAGTCCACACTATCGGAGCTTTCGATATTTTCGCCAATGAAGCTAAAACTAAGTGGCCATATGATGGTGAAGAATTCTTCATTAGCTCCTGAATATAAGCTTGTCTATCAGAGGGGGAAGAAATAGCTTTTTCGAAATAATAAGTATAATCATCACCATCAGATTCTGATTTGGGAAATATTCCTTTGGTCTCTAAATAATCTTGTATTACCTGTTGTATAGCTGTGTTACTTATATCTGAAACACTAGAACGTGGCACGCCATTTTCAGAACAATAAAGGCGACTTTTACAGTCCCAAATGATGTTATTGGCAGACGGAATTCCTGCGGAAATAGAGCACCCAGCACCTAAAAACCAATTTAAATTTGAGGCTCTAACTTCAAAAACTCTTAGAAATTCAGAATAATCCATATGTATTTACTCACTTTACCAATAGATGCTCTTAATGACCGCTGTGGATCGTTTGCTGACTTTATCCCAGCTATCATTTACGTTAGGGTAGTGGATTCAAGTAGTTTTTCGTGCGGCTCGGCATAGCGCATCAAGCTGTGCGAGCATTGCCCGACAGTCTTGATTTGTTACATACTTGCTCGACTACTGAGTCCATTCGGACCACCCGCAAGATTTGCAATCAATAAAGTAAAAGTTGTCATCGCGCTGGGGGGCAGTAGTCATTTTACGTTCTAGCTTTTTATGACCACACTCAGGACAGCGAATATATGGCAGAGGGTCATTGCTTGCTTCTGAATCATAAGTTAAATCATGTAAGCGCTTATTAAGACGCCGAACTAATTCTGCTTCCGATGTTATGCCACAAATTTGCGATGCAATCTCTAAAACTGTTGTGGAGTCATTTAGAGAAAAGCCTCTATAGTCAGCCACAAGTGTAGGAAGTTTCGTTTCGTCGACCATTATGGGCACGATACGTAAACTCGAATCATCGACCCTTCGACGTAAATAGGCCCTGATTTCAGTACCAACCCAATTTGATTGTGCCGCTGATTCAGACCAAAGAATAACAAAAGTGTCCGATTGATCGAGTCCTTGTTCAATGCCTCCAGTCAGTGATTCTCCTGGACGTACATTCCACTCATCAAACCAAACACTTTCGCCTTGCTCGGCCAGAGCGACCGCTAGTGAACGAGCCTGATTCTTTTCTTCCTTATTGTGACTAATGAATGTGGTCACTCGCACCCCTTGTGGCATGTAACTGTTTGCTGTAACAACTAGGGCCGTATATCACATGCCCCCCTTATCAAGCTTTGAGCATCAACACATATAGGGAATTCAATAAGACGGTGGCCTCGCAACTAGCGAGCGCCGGACAAACGAAGATTAATTCCCTATATCTTTGCCAAACATCCCTTTCCTTTGATCATATCGCGTTTTTTATAAATATCAACGGGTTAAGCAAGTCATAAAAGTGTAAATGAGAAGGGCTCTATTGCTCAAATGCCTTGACAACATGGAAGCAGCGACCGACCACTATTATTACGCGGGAGGCCAACCACACTGCAAATGTGACGGAGTATTTCCTGATATCGTAAAAAAGCAATGTTGTCGATGAATTATACATATTAGTCAAACAGCTGAGACTATCTGTCAAATCAGCTCGAAAGGGTCTAACCCTTTAAGTGGGTGACCAATTGCTCAACCTCACAATCAAAGTAGTTGCACAACTTATCTAGGTTATCTGTCACCGTGCTATGACCAGGATGGTTGATTATTTTCGACAAGGTCATTCGATTTATCCCAGTCTCCGAAGCTATCTCACCAATTGTAATCCGCCGCTTTTCAGCGAACTCCTTTTCTGCAATTAGCTCTTTCAAATGAAAACGGATCACCTAAAACCTCAAATGATTAAATATATTATCAAATAATGATTGCATTGATCTCAAACTTATGTATATTTAATATCAAATGATAACTTAAATTATCGTTTTGCTTAAATCTATGCTGGAGATCATCGCATGAACAGAACATATCTTACAACCGAAGAGCTATCGACAAGAATTAAATATGACCCAAGAACTATCAGGCAAAGTCTCAAAGATAGCGTCCTGCTAGAGGGCAAACACTACATCCGTCCTTTTGGCGGACGAAAGATCTTATACATTTGGGAAATAATAGAACAGGAAATGCTTGAAGGCTTTAGCAGTAGCTTTGCAATTCCCCTAGCCAACGGAGGTATTTCCCATGGCTAACATTCGAACCAGACCGGAGACTGGCAAGCTATTTATAGATTTTCGCATCCAAGGTAACCGCTACCGCGAGCAAACTCTGTTAGACGATAGCCCAAAAAACAGGAAACAACTCCAAGCCTTCATTCAACGGATGGAGGCTAAAATTCTACTCGGCGATTTTAACTACGCTGACTTTTTCCCAAACAGCTCAAATATTACGAAATTCTTGCGATCATGCTCGGGGGTTAGCTTTGTAGAATCAAAGACTGAGAAAGAGATCGATACCCCAAAGTTCGAAACTTTCGCACGCCAATGGCAAACCGAAAAGAAGATAGAGTGGCGGGCATCTCATGCCCGCAACATTGAATCGGTGCTTTCAAATTCGCTGATCAAGTTTTTCGGCAAACGCCTGTTATCCGATATCACCAAAGCCGAGATTCTCGAATTCCGCTCTAAACTGGCATCGAAGCCCGGCCGTGGCGGCAAAGAGCAGATTTCAGCCAAGACCATCAATACCCATATGTCGCTCCTTAAGGCGATCTTGGAAGAGGCATCAGACCGATATTCTTTTGAGAACCCTTATAAGAATATCAAGCCTCTTAAGCTTCAACGTACTCATGTAGAGCCGTTCTCACTTATTGATGTAAACCGCATCATCGAAACCGTGCGTGCTGACTACCGCAATTACTACACCGTGCGCTTTTACTCCGGTATGCGCACTGGCGAAATTGATGGTCTTCGCTGGGAGTTTGTCGATTTTAAGCGCGGAATAATCTGTATTAGAGAAACCTTAGCCCGAGGCAAAACCGAATACACCAAAACCGATGGTAGCCAGCGGGAAATCCCCATGCTGGGACCAGTAAAAGAAGCGCTAGAAGCTCAACACAAAGCAACCGGTAAGCTAAGCCCATTTGTGTTTTGTAACACAGAGGGAAAGCCGCTTGATCACAACAATATTACGAAGCGGGTCTGGTACCCACTCCTTCGGCACCTCGGTCTTAAGATAAGGCGCCCATATCAGACAAGGCATACCGCAGCGACGCTATTGTTGGCTTCGGGCGAAAACCCTGAATGGGTAGCTCGCTTTCTTGGCCACGCCAGTACCGAAATGCTGTTCAAAGTGTATTCACGGTATATACCCAACCTAACAAGACAGGATGGTTCTGCCTTTGAACAAATGCTTGGCGTCCAGGAAGAGCGAGTAGATATCTGATGAAAATAGACACTTGCTCATATCACTTGATTTTTAGTGCTGACGTTTCACTACCTCGATGGCGGTCGCAATGACTATTGACACTATACCCATCAGTCGTCTAAAGCGGGAGCTAAACCAAGTGCTCCGCAAACTCGCCCGCAATCGCGTTGACGTCTACGTCGTTACACGTAAAGGGCAGCCGGTCGTCTATCTACTATCGGTAAATCACTACGAAAATCTATTAGCGGAAATGGACAAACTGGCAGAACAACTCGAGCGACTCGACATTGATGATTCTATTTAAGTAAAGACAGCTGGAAAAATATACGAAAACTGCAGCGCTAAACCCAATTAAGAATTAGGAGGCTCTATGAGCATGTTAACTAAAGAGACAGCACGTTCACTGGCAACGGTATTAAACAACAAACTATCAACGAACTATCACAATGATTTAGTTGCCGTCCTTGGCACTGGGCATGAATCTAGCAATGAAAGAGCTATTCAGTCATGGCTAATGGCTCGCTTTGCTCATACCTCATTCGGACACACTAATACGTTAATGGATGACGCTTACGAGGCATTAACTCAACATCTCAACGACCTGCGCATGGAAGTCGCAATTGGCGCTAGATCAGAATTTCCTCTTGAATGTGCTTTTTCACCACTCAAAACGCTTACAGATCGTGATTTGCAATGCATTGCACGCGGCATATATCTACTGACAGTTAGTGAAGGATCAAGGACCTACATAGACACGCTTATTGAATTGGCTCTTCAAGTTGATGGCGGCATCATCGATATGATTGCGGCCTGGGTGTCATCACAGACGAATTCTTACACCTATTTCCCAAGTGAGTTAACACTGCCCTTAGCGCAGCGATTTATGCAAATGCTAAAAGACAAAAGCGAATCTCATTAGATCCGGAAATAGAGCTAAATAGAACAATTGTCGTCCGAAATAGCCCTACAACGATCTATAACAATGATTTAGTCGCTATCCCCGACATTGGCTGCGAATCGAATAATGAAAGCGCGATAGAATCATGGCTTATTTCGCGGTTTAGCCATTCGATGCACGGGCGCATGGACACCGTAATGGCGGATGCTTCATCAGCCTTGACTCAACACCTCAATGACGTACGTATGGAAGTCGCCATTGGCGTAAAATTCGAACGCCCAATCCAGAACAATTTCATTCCAACTAAAGAGCTATCAGAAACAGAACGTCAATGTATAGCGCATGGAAATTACTTACTTATTTTAGGTGAAACGACAAGGCCCTACCTAGATGCGTTGATCGGTGTTGTGCTTAGCGGAGAAGGAAGCACTATCGACAAGATTGCCGCATGGACGTCAGCGCAGACAAACGTTTACACCTACTTTCCTAGCGAACTGACACTCACCTTGGCACAGCGTTTAATGTAAAATCTCAAGCAGGCAAGTGATTCCTATTAACTTCCTGTAACGCTAAGAAATTACAGGCGGATAACTACCTGAGCGGCATTTAAGTTGGGAGTCATTGGTGGCCCCTTAACTTTTCCCTTGGTTGCAAGCTAAAAATGGGGAGATTACTCACTAAGATGGCGAATCTCCATTACCGACAAAAATTTAGACACAAACACAATTCCCGTCCGCTTTTCGATAAGACAGCAAGTTCTAATCTAATTGTTGCTGCCTGTCATCTAATTCAACCAGTACATCGCCGCGCGCCACTTTCGCACCTTCATCGGCAGTGATCTTAATGATGCGACCCAAAATTTCCGCCGCGATCGAAGGTGAATCCTCGGCCTCTATCACTCCTAGGGCTTTAGCAGTTTGACGCTCAAGCATCGTGACACTCACTGCGGTGGATTTCTCAGCCGCAATTACCGAGATGAAAGAACGCAGCGATGTACTGAGTAGCGCGCAATACAATAACTTTTGGCTTCTAGTTTGAATTCTAGCTCGTCTGCTATATGGCATTAAATTGATCTGTTGTATGCATAGAAATGACACTGCCGTGTCCCGGATACAATTTACTTACACCGAGATCATCAATAAGCCTAAGGGTTCGCCGAGTTTGAAAAGGGTTGGCATAAATTGCCGGCGGTACTGGGTTTTCACCACTACCAAGCAGCGTATCTCCTGTCACGAGACTGCCACTTTCGGCGTGCCAAAAACAGATCGAATCCCATGTATGTCCCGGTGTGTGAATAACAGACCAGTCGTCGAACCCTGGTAGCTTGTCTCCATGTTTTAGGCGCAAAGCATCACTGGGAAATGTAGCGACTTTGTCGACATGCCCTTGCCAGCAAGGTTGCTCACGGGCCTGCCGAGTGCGCTCCGGACTTAGATACATTTGCCAAGCACGCGCACGGAATGCTTCTCGAAACGACGAACCAAACCGGAAAAATGGCCCTAACGGATCTCCCCGTATTTTACGCACGAATTCACCCGCAGCTAATGGAATGGCCACACTAGAACCACTCGCAGCAGCCAATGTCGAAATACCACCAATGTGGTCAGGATCGTCATGGGTGCAAGTAGCAAGTCGGATTTCACTAATTGAGCGTTCCAAAACACTTTCTATATAGCCTAAAACATACGCGTGGCACTTCACCGCAACATCAAGCACCAATAATTTGTCGGGGTAGGCGACCACATAGCTATTAGATAGCCTGGTTTTGACCTGATAAATTTTCATGCAGTGACCGATATAACCGGCAGCGACAGCCAGCCCCTCAATATCGCGATAGGAATGCGTTTCCCGCCTTGATCATCAATCTTGAAGCGATGCATAACATCCACTAAATGCTCGAAGGCAACTCGCGCCTCCATCCGCGCCAATGGCGCCCCCATGCAAAAGTGAATGCCCTTGCCCAATGCGAGATGCTGCGCCTCTTTGCGTGCGAGTTTGAATTCGGCAGCATCGGGAAAAATCGATTCATCCCTGTTGGCGGAGCCAAAAAGTAACCACACATTATCACCCACCTTAAGTTCGCATCCTTTGTAGTTATAATCGCGAGCTACGCGTCGGAACAAGCCGTTGACCGGCCCCTCCAAGCGCAAGGCTTCTTCGACAAACGCTTCGATCAGGCTTTTGTCATCCCGCAGTTGCTTCAATACCTCAGGGTGAGATTGCAAAAATAGCGCGGCATTACAAATCAGATTGGTCGTCGTCTCATTACCCGCAATCCACAACAGCTTGCAAAAGCCTAGCAACTCACCGCTATGTAGCCGCTGCCCCTCTTCATCGGCAATCGCTACCAAGGCCGAGATTAAATCATCCCCCGGCGTTTTCCGTTTCTCAGCGATTACTGCAGCGAGCGCCTCGTCCATTTCGTTGGCCAAACTGCCCTGAGTATCGGGATTACTGTCCATACCGAGCGCCTGATTCCAAAAGGCCAGACGTTCGTAGAATGCTTCTGGTATACCTAGGAGTGTGGCGATCACATTCACTGGTAGCGGGCTCGCATAATCAGCATATAAATCGGCTTGGCCATCACGCTCGAGCTTTGCCAACAAGCCATCCAACAAATTCTCAGCCATTGCATGCATTGGTTTTTCTAGCGCTGCAATACGGCGTGATGTGAAGCTTCTTGACATCAAACTACGAAGGCGCGTGTGTTCTGGTGGATCATTTTGCAGCAGCGGCAGGAATCCTGTCGTACCCTGAGAGGAGCGATTGTTTTCATAAGTGTTATCGCCGCCAGGGCCACTCGCAGACGAAAATACACTGGTATTGCGCAACAGGGCTTCGACATCTTCATAACGGGACGCCACCCAGAAACCATTTTCCGCACTAAAGAATAGCGGTGCATGTGCGCGATAAAATGCCCAGTGATCGAAAGGGGAGCTGATAAAGGCAGTATCAAGCATTGGTAAGTCGAGTTTCATAACACATCTCAAAGATCTAACTGCGAGCAACAGACTAGCCAAAGCTGTCGCAGTGGTGGAACGGACGTTCCAGATTAAGCTACAATCTAGAATGAACGTTCCAAGATGTCAACAAATGGGTTAAAGTAAAGTTCTGATCGAACATTTACTATGCCCACCGGAAGGACCGCATGGCAGGACCTGAAAAGCAATTTGATACCGACAAAGTCATATCGCTGGCCATGGGGTTGTTCGACCGCAATGGCTACGAGAAAACCTCTATCAGCGACTTACTGGCAGTAATGAAAATACACCGTTCAAGTTTCTATGCCACCTTCGGTAGCAAGCGCGGACTTTTCATTCGAGCGCTTTCTGAATACAGCGTACATATTTTGGAAAGTATTAGGGTCGCATTGCTGGATGCTTCTGATGACTATATTGCTAACATCCAAAATTGGCTCGATGTGTTGCTAGGCGCGCTTCACAGTGGACGTGCTGTTGAATTAGGCGCAAACGCTTTTCTCGATATCGCAAACCGAGATGCTGAGGTTCAAAGGTTGGCGAATGAATTCTTTCTTGGTCTGGAAAATATCGTTGATAGGGCACTCGAACTGTCCGGCCGCGACATACAAATAGGCCGGCTAGATCGTGAGCATCTAGCTAGCTTGATAGCGCTTCAGGTGCAATCGATTCTACTACTGTATAAATCCGGTGTGCCGCTGAGCATGATTGATAACTCAATCACCCTAGTGAAAGCCTTACTTGATACTCCACTTTCCGCGAGACGAGGCTAGCTATGATATTGGGTGATTATTACGGCAGAAGGAGTTGTCCGCTCCGCTCAACTACCTACAGCTGTTCTGGTCTGACTGTCGATATTCAACGACGAGTATTATATTTGCGATACAACCGATTTCTCTACCTATGACTGTCTCGACTTTCTGAGGGACTACTCTCAACTATATTAGATTACCCAATTTGCTGTCTTTTCAAGTAGAAGTATAGGAGAACAGGTGTAAGAAACAACGACATTATCGTTGACGCTACTGTACCAAAAACTAGAGAAAGACCTAAGCCACTAAATAATGGATCCTTTATCAAAATTGCGCTACCGAGGAATATCGATGCCGCAGTAAGAACGATCGGCCTGAGTCGAGCTACAGTACAGTCGATCAACGCTGACCTCAGCTCTTCCCCGTTCCGCAAAGACTGGAACACAAAATCAAAAATTAAAAGCGAATTTCTCACCACGACACCGGCGAGTGCGATAACACCCACCATCGACGTCGACGTAAAGAGTTCTGAAAACGCCCAGTGAGCAGGGAAAACACCAATCAAAGCAAAAGGAATCGCCAACATTGCTATCACAGGTATCGCAAACGACTTGTAGTAATAAACCAACAACACATACACCATTAGAAGCGAAATAAGCAGTGCTAGCGCCATTTCTTCAAAGGCTTGCATAACTTGGTCATAGGCGCCTTCCCACACGATTACAGCTTTAGCGGAGCCCTCTTTATCTGCAGAGACGACGACGTTATCGTCGTTGACGAGGAAGTTATAACCGATCCCCTTTTCTTTCACTTGATTACTGATATCCAAAACGCCATACAACGGCACCGACTCGCCCATTTCTCCCGTTACGTATGCGACCGGCGACCCGTTCTTATGCAAGATTGGGTGACTCAATATCGTCTTTTCTAACGTCAGCAGTTCCGAGAGAGGCACCTCGGCACCACCCGCCCCCCTAACTTTGATGTTTTCTAGCGGAACCAATGTATCAACATACGAAAAGGGAAATTTGAGTAATATGTGCCTTTCTTGTCGAGCACCACCCTTCATAATTCTGCCAAGATCGGCACCGTTAATCGCTAGGTTCAGGACCGAGTACAACTCAGTGCGACTTACGCCATAGCGCCGTAGCGCTCGCTCATCAACCTTATAGGTATACTGATGAACATCTTCAAACACGCTATCAGACACCTCGATAACACCCCAGGTATTCTGAAACACGTCGCCAAGACCCAGAGCGATTTCCCGTAACTCCTCGCTATTATCACCGTACACCTCGGCTAACAGCCCAGCGCGTGCAGGAGGCCCAGGGGGATCCTCCACCACCCTAATAAGTACACCGGTAAATTTAGCTTCTATTTCAGAAACCATCTCTCTCAGCTCGCGGGCAACATCCATCGACGTATAAGACCGCGTACTTTTATTCCGCAAATTAACCCGTATTTCGGCGATATTATGCCCTTCACGAGAACTGGTGCCCCGCAGAATGCCATTGAAATCTTCAACACCCGACTCACCAAGCCAAATCTGAAAATTCGCTACCGATTCCTTTTCCGCCAACCCCGCTGCAACCTCCTGCGCCACTTGCTGCGAATACATTAATGTACGGTTTGGTGGTATCTCAATTACTATATTCAGAGTATTAGTATCGATCTGTGGCATAGAGTGTAACAACACACCTAATGGTGGTGGCTCACCGCCTACACCACTGGGCCGAAGGAACTGCCACGCGGGCATTACCATAACAGCCAGCAACAAAAAGACCGATAAATATAATGACGTACGTCGAACACTCGCGTTATCAAGCAACGACATCAGCATGCGCTTATATACCGCGTTGATACTATCCAAGTATCTTTCAATCGGCGCCGAGTGTTTAGAAAAATCCAAAAAGTTAAACGACAGCCAGGGTACAACGCTATACGCGATAAAAAGCGATGCCAGCATTGCAATAGGCACCACCACGGAAACTGGATAAAAGAACTCTCCCGGCATATCCGTGATCACAAGCGTGGAAATAAACACAATCACGATGGCGACTGTCGCGATATTCGTAGGATTACCCACTTCTGCCGCGGCACTAATCACAATATTTTTCTTATTTCCCTGCTCTGCGTTACTCCCCCCAGCACTGTATATATTCTCCAAAACGACAATCGCATCGTCGACTAGCATCCCCAATGCAATAATCAACCCTAACAGCGACACCCTGTTAAGAGTTAAGCCCATCACACTAAGCGTAGCAATGGTTAATCCAAGTACCAGCGGTACGGTAAAGCCGACAACGCATGCGGCCTTAAACCCGAGGAACATATAAGTAATTAGAAAAACTACTACAATCGCGATCGCAAGATGGTGAAACAACTCATTAGATGTACCTCTCGCCACCGAGCCGTCATCTCGGGTCACTTCAGCGAATACCTTATCTGCGTCATGCTCTGCAACAAACTTCGCCAGCCGTGCTCTCACCTTGTCCGAAACCGTAACTGAGTTCGCGTGTCGTTTTTTGGCAATTGCAATAGTAACGGCTGGCATCACCTCAGGGGCCAGCTCCCGCTTTTCAGGCTCGCCCTTTCCAAAACCAAACAATGAAATCGTTTCTCGCCACTTCTCAGGCATACCGCTGACTCTGGCGATATCGCGCAATAAGATCTCTCCCTTATCAACTGATGCTCTCACTGCAACAGACTCCACGTCCGCAACAGACGTCAGCCCATCACCAAACACATACATGTGACTGACGTCACCCACCGACTCAGGACCCAAAGGCACCGTGACACTGGCATCTCTCACAGCCGTGACGACCTCCTTAAGTCCGACTTTAGATGCTAGCAATTTAGCTGGATCAACCTCGACAATGACATCACCATTAAGTCCGCCTTTAATATACGCAGAGGAGACATCTTCTATCACCAGAAGATCATCCAAAAGTGCTTCTGCCAATATTTTTAACCGGTCCTCCCCCATCTCTTTTGACGACATAGTGATTGTCATAATAGGGACGTCAGCAATATTAATGCTATTAATAATTGGCTTAGAGGCACCGATGGGCAATAACTGTGAGATTTTCTCAAAACGATCATGGAGCCTGACTAAGGCTTCCTCTTGGTCTTCACCAACTTCGAAAAAAATCGCAAACTCAGCCCTAGAATGTAACGCTGTCGAATAATAGTCAGATACACCGGAAATCAGTTTCACCGTTTTCTCGATTGGTCTGACCACCAGCTGTTCGACTTCCTCCGCTGTGGCGCCAGGATAATCAACGGCTATTGTGGCGCCAGGCACCACGATTTGTGGGTTATCTTCCTTAGGCGTAGAGTCTATAGCTATCGTCCCGACTGTCAGAATGGAGAGGATAACGACTGGTGTCAGTTTTGAGTCGGTGAACAAACTGGCAATTAAATATGCAATCCCAAACTTGGCCACTAATCCACCTTCATACATTTAAACACGTTATAGTTATACCATTATGCTCATTTGACACATGAGCAGTGCAGCGCAGTTCATATTTACGTGCAAAAAATAGGTCGCTCAAAATATAATCACGTCTCCGGCGCTTAAACCTGAAATTACTTCTACCATTTCGCCATACTCGTCACCCGAGTCTATCCACCTGAACTTAACGCCGGACTTTTCTTTTTTTACAAAAACCCCGTACATGCCCGCGTGAAAAACAATCGTTTGCTTAGGGATCAGATATCCTCCTTGGCGCTCTTCCCGAAACCTCAGTAACGCCGCGCCATACATACCACTCATTCCACCAACGATATTCGTCGTGGTTTTTAACTTAATTTCGACAGACTGGTGCGCTGTATTAATTTCATCAGAGACAAACTCAACATCCGCCGAATAAGGAACATCCGCAACATCGACCTCAACGGGCCCATCAAGAACGATCTCATTGATAAATGACGCTGGCACCCACCCCTTCAACACCAAGTCATCAATTTTCGTTAATACCATAAGCCCTGCGCCGTATTGGGCTAATTGGCCGACTTTAGCGTCTACGGACCGAACCAGCCCATCATATGGCGCGCGAATAAGGCTGTAGGAATTGGATTTCTTCGACGACTGATAATGCTTTTCTGCTGTTTTCAATTCGGCTAGTGATATTTCATGTTCTAACTCTGCCGCCTCGTACCCCTCTTTAGAGATCAACTTATTTTGGAATAAACTAGCGATTCGTTTAAAGCTCGCTTTAGATTTCTTATACTTACCCCTCGCCACAACAAGATTTTTGTACGCCAAACTCAAACTATCATTGAGCATTGGATCGTCTATTAAGATCAGGTCGTCACCTTTGGCGACTCTATCCCCTTCGTTAACGAAAATCTCACTGACAAAACCAGTGAGCTTAGACCTAACGGAAATTGCCGAATCTGATTCAGCTATCAACGGCACCGATAAGCGCTTACGATGCCTCTCCCCAACGACAAAACACGATTTATCTTGAATACTGCCCACTTCAATCGAATCGTAATATTCCGACGATTCACAGTCGAACGAATAAACGAACCCACTACCGAAGAGTAGATGGCACAGCACGTAGACTGTAATAAAAAATCCTGGATGACTATACTTCATACATATCCCAAAGGCAGAAAACAATTCTCAATAAGTCTGATACTGCCATTTAATTATTTTTACCTTCCAATTTTGCTACATAAAGCTCGCTAGGCATCATAGCAATAAATAAGAATAAGGAGAGCGACTACCAGCCAACATGATCATCCAGCATCGCCACTCCGGTGACAGCCAAATAGTACCTCAATATAAAAGCAGATTTCCCACAATCCTGCATCTTTATGATATGAAAATTTTCTTAATTTAAATTAACTCTACAGGTTCTAAAAAAATTTCGTAATGCAGCACATACACGTGGCTTAGCAGAGAAGTAGGCGACGACCCTTGTCACCAAAACGACATAAGATCTCAACGCCGCACCGCAAGCGACATCAACGTCACGAATTGAAGAAATCGTCGAGGAAACTAGTGAGGATCTCCGCCACTACCCCGATAGAGGTTTTACATCACTAACGAAAGCTATCAGAGCGTCAACGCCCACCCTCCACGCTGCGAAAGCTGCCGAGCTCTATTCTCGCTTTACGTGGGAAAACAGGCCTGACAGGCTGAACTAACAGTCGATATTCGCATCTCTACTTACTTCGAATAACCGTTAGGTTTAGGCCACTGCGCGGTTAATTCGCCCCCTATCCATATGAGGCCCACCAAAATAGTTGTCGATTACCACAAGTCGCTTTAAATAGTGTCCGAGAAGCAATTCATCCGTGGTCGCGATACCGCCATGACACTGGACTGCCGAATGCCGAACAAATTTCGATTCTTTGTTGATTTTATGTTTGAGCAGCAGTATCTCGCGTTCGTAAGACAGATACTCATCATCTTTAGAAATTTTCAACGAAATCCCCTTCAACATTTCATAAGATGTGGACTGCGAAATAAACATATCCGCCATCATGTGTTGAAGCACTTGAAAATTAGAAATTGGCTGACCAAACTGCTTTCTTGTTTTCGTGTATTCCACTGTCTGGCGAAGCAACGACTCCATCGCGCCCACTGCTTCTGCGCACAGTGCAATGGTCGTTTTAAGACGCGCTATTTTCTTAATATCGGAAGCAGTTGTTCCTTTCGCAAGAACTTCACAACCGTCTTTGCGTAAATCATTGATCTTCACCTTGCCAACGAGCGCTCCATCAACACCGACGCGGCGTTCTATAGAAACACAAGGGCTTTGGGTATCAACCAATAGTAGAGTGTCTTCGCCTTTGTCCGAGTAAAACAAGAGTATTTTATCGGCAACTGGCGCCCACGGAATAGGGCCGTAATCACAAGGGATATCGTCCGATGCGTCAAGGGCCAAAGCCGTGGGGCCGCCATCAGAATGACGATCAGAGCCATCCAAAACACAAAGTGTTATATCTCCCGCTATCAGCTCTTCTAATAACGCACTATCTTTCTCCCCTATGCCGGAAAGAATAGTCCCTGCGATAATCTGACTCTCCAAATATGGTGTCACTACCCGGTGGCTACCAAACTTTTCAAACAGTTCAACAATGTCAATTGCTGCCCCCCCGAAACCGCCTACTTCTTCAGAAAACAAAAAAGCCGACCAGCCTAAATCGCAGGTCTCTTTATACATCTTCATTACATTTTCGCTAGAGGCATTTCCGTCCATACGAAAATCGTAATAGTTATATCTATGGGTAAGATACTTATTTACACTCGCGAATAGCAAATCACGCTCTTCTGAATTCATTATTTATCTCTCAATAACCTTACAACATTAAAATTTTCTTAGCGATGATGTTACGCTGTATTTGGGCCGTCCCCCCATATATGGTCGACGCCCTATTGTTGATGTAAGAATTAAACGCCGCTGCGTGTTTGTCGCGCTCTGATTTCTCACCGATATAGTAAGGGTCTAATTCATTTTCCATCACGACAAATGCCTCTCGGCCTCTAAGAGAAAGAGAAATTTCATCTAACTTTTGGCCTAGCTCAGTACCTATTAATTTTGTGAGTGAACTGAGGGCACCGATCCGGCTATCTCCTTCTGAAGACTTCGCGATGCCCCGCTCTAAATAAGTCAGCGACAACACGTCCGCCTCGATATCTAAAAGTTCGTCCTTGCATCTTTCCGAAACGATGTTGCTAACCAAGGAAGACTCACTGTATTCCTTTATCAGTTCAAGTTTACGCCGCAAACCGACGTAGTAACTTGCTCCGCCACGCTCATGTTCCAGCAAAGATAGCGCAACCTTCCACCCGTCGTTTTCTTCGCCGACGATGTTCTGCACTGGCACCTTCGCATCAGTAAAGAATACTTCGCATTGTTCAACAGTCCCATCTAAAGACACAATTGGTCGTACCTCGACCCCTGGAGTATCTAAATCAATAAGTAAGAAGCTGATGCTATTCTTCGGGCTTTTTTCCTTCGCCGTTCTCACGAGACAGAAAATCTTATTCGAATGCTGAGCTAAACTTGTCCAAATTTTGGACCCGTTAACTACATAAAAATCGCCCTGTCGCTCGGCCTTCGTCGACAATGACCCTAAATCCGAACCCGCCGATGGCTCTGAATACCCCTGGCACCAAAAATCTTCACCGCTTAAAATTTTAGGAAGCAGTTCTGATTTTTGAGCATTAGTCCCATAGTTCATGATAATAGGGCCCAACATCTGAATACCCATTGATGTCAGTTGAGGAGCATCGAATGAGGCACACACTTCTCTGAAAATAAGAATTCGCTCTGGATCCCAACCGCCCCCACCAAACTCACTTGGCCATGAGGGTGCAGCCATACCATTGCTGTGCAATAGTTTCTGCCACTCCATCATTGCCCGGAAATCGCAGAAAATACTTGTTGCCAGCCGGCTAGCTTGCTGCAGTGACGAGGATAGATTGCTAGATACAAAGCTCTCAATTTCCGCTCGAAACGTATTAAGATCACAAGTACTTAGATCAATTTTCATCTATTCGCTTTCCCCACGCCCTAGTAGCTGCTTTAGATTATGCTCCAATCTCTTACAGAAACGAGCGGCATCAGCGCCATTGATAATCCGATGGTCATACGACAATGAAACAGGCAAACATTTCTCCCAACCTAGCGTATCATTGGGTAGTCGTACCGGCCGATCAAAAACCGAAGACGCGCCTAGAATCGCGACTTGCGGCGCATTAATTATCGGCGTGAAGCCAACACCGCCAATACTGCCTAACGAGCTAATGGTAAACGTACCGCCTTGCATTTTTTCAAACGGCAACTTTTTTTCCTTGGCCAAGTTAGCCATGGTAGATATATCTCCGGATATATCTACCATGCTTTTCGTATCGCAGCGCTCCACGACGGGAACGAATAAGCCATGCTCTGTATCAACCGCCACACCAATGTTAACGAAGTCCTTAAGTAAAAGTTCACTTCCCTTCGCATCGGTTGAGGCATTGAAGCTTGGAAATTCTTTCAGCGTCAACGCGGTGGCTTTCACTATCGACGCCAAAAATGACACACCACTTAGACTCCCTTCCTTTTTTGCATCAAAGAAGCTATCTACCACGATGTGTTCATCATGTGTAACGTGAGGAATCGCCAACCAGTTTCTATGCAGATTTTTTCCGACTACGCCCTGGATCCGAGTTAGCTTCACTAACTGGGTAGAACCGTATTGCTCATTATCCTCTAACGGCCAATCAGCAGAGTTTCCTATATTTTCTAACAAGAAACTCATGCCACAACACCGACCACTTCGCCCACCTTATATTCCTCACCCTCGGTACCAATAATTTTTAATGTCCCAGTAGCCGGGGAAAAGATCTCTTGAACCGACTTATCAGTCTCCAAATCGTAGAGTGGATCACCTTCATTTACCTGCGCACCATCCTCAGCGTGCCATTTTACTAGCGTCCCATCACTCGAAGCGAATCCAACTTTAGGTATAATAATATCAACACTCATTTATCGCTCTCCGCGTAATTCATACAACTTAGTACGGCATTCTCTATATCTGAAAGTGCATAGGTAAATTCACTCTCGAGATTTTTTGCAAAAGGAACTGGCGTATCTTTACTGGCTACTCTCGCTACAGGCGCTTTTAAGTATTTAAACGCTCTTTCCTGAATTGTCGCTGAAACTTCAGCACCAACACCAAAAGACTTAACCGCCTCATGGGCAATCAGCGCCCGGCCTGTTTTTTTGACGGATTTTAGTACCGTGTCATAATCAATCGGAGAAACCGTACGTAAATCAATAACCTCACAGGAAATCCCGTCCCCTTCGAATTTTGAAGCAACCATCGAAAGGTCCATCATAGATCGGCTATATCCGATTAATGTGATATCACTACCTTCCCGAACAATATTTGCCTTACCTATAGGGACTAACTCTCCATCTTCAGCGGCCTCACCCTCATTCCAGTAGGATGCCGAATGTTCGATGTAGATAACTGGATCAGGATCATTGATGGCACTCAATAGCAATCCATATGCGTCTTTAGCGTTAGACGGCATGACAACTTTAAGGCCAGGGGTATGGCAAAACCACGCTTCCAGAAAATCTGAATGCTGACCACCAGTCTGGAAACCTGAACCGGTCATGGTCCTAATAACCATCGGAACATTAGTCTGGCCACCAGACATATATCTGATTTTCGCGGCATGGTTTGTAATCTGATCCATGCATACCGCAGTAAAATTCATAAGCATGATTTCTACTACCGGCTTCATGCCAGCAATGGCTGCGCCAACTCCAGCGCCAGTAAATGCCATCTCCGAAATTGGAGTAGACAGAACACGGTCAGCCCCGTATTTCGAAGACAAGCCGTGGGTAACTTTTAAAACACCGCCGCCCTCTTCGTCAGCGATGTCTTCACCCATTAAAAATACATCTTTATCGTTCTCAAGTGCATACGACAAAGCTCTATTGACTGCAGAAATAATATTTTCTTTTTTAGACACAGTATTCTCTCCCCGTTTTATGCAAAAACATCCTTAAGAACATCGCTGGCGTTGACCAATGGACTATCGTAAGCGAACTTAACAGCTTCTTCTAACTCACGAAAAACAGCCTCGTCCAGCTCATTAAGTTCGTCAGGTGTCGCTACATTGGTTTCCTCAAGGAATGCACGGAACTTCGGATAAGGATCGTTCTCTTTCGCTGCTTTATACTCCTCTTCAGGGATGTATCCGCCTGCATCGCCCATAGTATGGCCGTTAAAACGAAACGTCATTGCTTCGATAAGAGTTGGTCCCTCGCCAGCTCGAGCACGCTCAATGGCCGTTTTAGCAGCGGCATAAACACTTTGGGGATTATTACCGTCAACTTGCACACCCGGCATGTTATACGACGACGCCCTACTGGCCACTGAATCGCAGGCAGTACCTTTGGCGAAATTAGTGTGCTCGGCATACCGATTATTCTGACAGACGAATATAACCGGTAATTTCCACACCGAAGCTAAATTCAGCGATTCGTGAAATGCGCCAATATTTGAGGCGCCATCACCAAAATTGGTCACGGTTACACGCTGATCTCCCCTCATTTTAGAAGAAAGCGCCAAGCCCGTTGCTATCGGCAAGCCAGCACCCACGATACCAGTGGTCAACATACAACCTGTCGCAGGATGCGTAATGTGCATCGGCCCGCCCTTACCTTTACAAGCGCCGGTCTCGCGCCCGGCCAGTTCTGCCCAAATTAACTTGGCTGGAACGCCTTTGGCCAACATATCGTGAATACCTCGATATATTGTGACCAGATAATCATCTGAATTAAGGAGTACAGAAATAGATGCAGGAATACACTCCTGCCCACGAGCCGAATAGTAAGGCATCGTGATACGACCGGCGCTCATTTCTGCAATAAATCGCTCATCGTTCATTTTTATACGGGTCATTTTCTCGTATATTGATAACAAAATACTATTTTCTAATTTCCCCATTTGACTCTCCAAATCTGCTAAGCGAATTTTTAATCATCTAAATTTACAGTTTTTCTAAGTCAAACAATTTAGATAATTTCTGGGCAAGGGCCATATTCCCTTTAAATTTCAACTTACCTGTCATGACAGCGGTCATACCCGCGACTTTGCCGCTCAACAGCGTGAGCAAGAAATCATCTTTCATCGTCAATGTTAGCGTTGGCTTCTCTGGCTCACCTTCTTGTACGACAGCTTCTCCATTCTTGATAATAAGTGTCATAGGACGAGACATATTGAAAAATATGACGCAATCTAGCTCTTTTTGTGACTCTCCCCGAAAAACACTGGGAAGCTTATAAATAATATCGATATCTGCCATGGCTATGCTCTCTCTAATGTTATTACGCCTTGTGGACATACTGATGCTGCTAATTCTACTTTTTCTCGGTAGGCTTCTGGAATTTCTGTCATCAATAGTTTAACCACCCCTATATCATCACTTCCAAAAACTTCTGAGCATTCGGTCATGCAAGATTGATAAGAACAACACAACTCTTTATCTAGCTTTACGACTACCATCACTCACCTCATTTTTTCCAGGTAATATTCCGTAAAATATCTTTTCTAATCTTACCTGACGCGGTTCTTTCGAAACTGTCTACTATGATCATATTTTCCAGCTGCTTCTGATTCGCCAAGCCCTTTTGTCTAAGGTACTGATTTACCTCTTCCAAAGTAAGCGCCACATCACTAACGGGTATAATAAACGCGCACACGCCTTCACCAAGCCGTTCATTTGGCTGACTTACAACGGCAGCTTCCCTGATGTTCTCGTGCTCGTGAAGAACATCTTCAACTTCTTTGGCGCTAATATTTTCACCACCTCGAATGATGATATCTTTCATACGATCTGTAATGACAATGTCATCATTCGATGAAACATGACCGATATCACCTGTATGAAAATACCCCGACGCGTCAAACGCTTTTTCAGTTTGTTCTAGGCTGGTATACCCAAGTAACATACCCGGGCCTTTAACCAAGAATTCCCCATCGCGCTCGCCAGCAGTGACATCGTCACCGTTCTCATCGATCACTTTCACATCATAATTGTAAATGCAACCATCTGTGGTCGCGGCACGTTCAAGTTCTGAGCGAGACGTTAGGCCTTGCGACACCAACGGTACCTCGGTACTACCGTAAACACGAAAAGCTTGGCAATTTTCGAGGACATCCGAAACAGACCGAATAAGCTCCGGTGGCACAGACGCTCCACCACATGCGAAGGATTTTAATGTAGGAAGTGTTTCTTTCCGTCGACGACATTCATCAAGTATTTCGACGAGAAACGGTGTAGCACCCACCGTAAATGTCGCCCCTGTTTTAAGAATAAAGTCTACGGCGTCGCTTTTATTCCATTTATCTTGGATAACCGTCTTGTTCAACGGGGTGCGGACAATCATCTCACACGCGGAATAGCCCGTAATGTGAGTCACTGGTGAAGGCATATAGTAAACGTCAAATTCATCGATCTTTCTGAAATTCACTATATTGTTAACAACTGTGGCCATCGTGCGGTGACTATGTAAAACACCTTTAGGGGTGCCCGTAGTACCGGAGGTGTACATCAAGAGCTTGACATGATCAGCATCCGGCGATTCAGGAATCGAAAACTCGCTACTCTGATCTACCCCTTGCACTAACAGTTCATAGGATTTAAATATCCCATCTAACTTAGACGCATCCTCAGAGCGGAGTACAACTACATGTTCAAGGCTCTCGATTTTAGGCGCGAGCTCTTTAACCATGTCGACGTAACCCATAGAACGGTATTCATCCGGAATAAAGAGTAATTTTGTCCCCGCATCTGCGAGAATAAAATTTAGCTCCTTTCCCCTATAGATGGGAATAATCGGATTAAAAACGAACCCTAAAGTACAGCAGGCTAAATTTATATAGGCAAATTCTTCCCAATTAGGCAATTGAGCACTTACCACATCTCCCTTTTTGAGCCCGAGACCTTGGAGTATAAGAACAACTTTTTTCGTTCTTTCCTGCAAATCTCGGTAAGTCACCTCAGGACCGTTATGAAAAACCATCGCAACGTCATCTAGGCATTCTTCGCTCATTGACCACAAGTAATGCGACGTTACGTGACAGGCTTCCTTTTCACTATCTACCTCCCGTTGAACACCCTTTCTAGAGTCGTGGCTCTCCGCCCAGACGCAAGGATCACTGCCTGCTACGCCACTCATACTAGCGTCGCTCCCCCGTCCACACACATTTCAGCACCGGTGATCCACTTAGATGCGTCAGATGCCAAGAAGAGAATCATATTAGAAATGTCTTCTGGCTCGCCAACAGTGGCCAGTGGCACGTTTGCAGTAATGAGTTTAATAGCCTCTTCTTCGTCACCGAATGTCTTAATAAACTCGTCTAACATGCGTGTCCGAACGCCACCGGGATGCACAGAGTTACAGCGGATTTTAAATTGCGCGCCATGTAGAGCGATTGACTTTGTTAGAAGCCTAACGCCGCCCTTTGACGCACTGTATGCTGCTAAATTAGCGTCTGATTTAATGCCCATCAGAGAAGACAAGTTAATTATAGACGCGCTTGACGACTTTTTAAGGAGTGGAAGCAGAGTATTACAACCAAGAAAAACACTGTCTAAATTAACGCTGATAACTTTACGCCACAATTCAAAATCAGTACTTTCTATGCTACCCGCTGGACTAATGCCTGCATTATTTACCAAAATATCTAAGTGACCACAATCACCCTCAATGGTGTCATGCAACGCAGACCAACTCTCAGGAATCGTAACGTCCAACTTTACAATAATCGCTTTGTCTACACCGTATGTCTCCGCAACACCTCCGAAGTCTCCGCCTTCAATATCGGCTAGATATACCTTCGCACCTTTAGCGAGAAGTTCTTTGGCAACGGTCAACCCGATGCCTTGTGCTGCGCCGGTGACTACAGCTACTTTACCTGCTAGATCGTCTATCATTTCAACCACCTCTTAATTATTGTCGCTTCGGCACGCAAAAACCGCCTGCTCACCAGCAATACGCCCAAACACGACAGCATTACATATAGAGTTTCCGCCACCGATATAGCGCTCACCAAGCACACTTCCAGTCACTTCCCCGGCGGCATACAAACCTTTTATAACATCACCGTATTTATCCACGACTTCCGCCTTCTCATTCATGCGCAGCCCTGCCGAGGTCAGACACACGATAGCGGGCTTGATCTCGCAGGCGTAAAATGGCGGCCTAGCTATTTTACGCATCAGTTCTGACGTTTTATTAAATTGTGCGTCAGCACCCGCCTCGACACTTGCATTGTATTCGCTAATGGTGTTTTCCAACGCGCGAGGTACGACGCCAACTTTTTCGGCAAGCTCAGCAATCGTATCGGCTTTCACCACTTTGCCCGTTGTCAACTGCTCTTCGATACGATCATCGCTCCAGTTGAACGTCAAAAAGCCCGAGTCGTAGTAAGCCGCAAACTGAGGATCAGGCTTGCCATTCTTCTTGGAGTCTTCGTCAAAAATCGCAAATGCCGAGCCACCAAGTTGAGACGAAATGACGCCAGACATAACGGCATACTCAATGTTCTCGCACACAAAACGGCGTCCTTCCCGGTTGACTAACGCGAGCCAGCTCGGCAACATAACATCAAGGTTTCGATAAAAACCAGGCGTTGGTAATAGAAGGCCTCGGTTATAACCATCTAGGTCCGCACCGACATCGAGCCCCATTTCCAGGCCGTCACCGACACATGTATTGGCGCTAATACACCAAGCCCAATCCCCTTGCGATGCCGCTTCTGGGTAATACTTGTTTAGCAAGTATTTGTTATGCCCGAAGCCTCCAGTGGCAATTATCACTGCTCGTGATGTCACAATGTTATCATCGTCAAGTTGAATACCATTGACCACACCGTCAACTACATGGAGCTGTTTAACTCTTGACTGCAGTGCAATGTCGACACCCAAATTGCGCGCTTTCACCTCTAGCGCTTGGGTAATTCCCGCACCAGCCATCGCAGGAGAATGGCCTCTAGGAACCGATTCAATGCCCGACTTATACAGTCCTTCCGGCTTGAATTCGACACCGCACTCAACCAACCACTCGAATGCATCGGCGGAAGCGTTACACAACTTCCGCACGTTCTGCGCATTAACACGGTGCTGATTTAACGTCATGTAATATTCATACATATCATCAGCAGTGTCGTTTTCAATACCCGCTTGTTTTTGCAAGCTTGTTCCCGCCGCGTAGAAAACGCCACCGGATAAGGCGGTTGACCCCCCTACCGTCGTGCCCGCTTCGAGAAGAGCGACGCTAGCACCTAGCTCTGCGGCCGCGCAGGCAGCAGAGAGGCCAGCCCCTCCGCCGCCAATAACGATAACCTCATAATCATGTTCCATGCTGCCACCCTCTTTTGATTATTACTTATCGGCTTTCCTGCGAACAAAGCTCACATCTAACTTTTTAATGCCACGGAGTATCAAGCTAGGGTGATATTCCACCGGCTGATCTTGCGGATCCATTTCGATGTGGGAGAGCTGTTTAGCCAAGAAGCTAAAAGTATATTCCAGTTCCTTTCTCGCCAGCTGCGATCCGATGCAGGAATGGATGCCTGATCCAAACGCCAAATGACGACGGATACCCTTCCTACCGAGATCCATATTCTCAGAATCTGGGAATATCTTTTCGTCACGATTGGCGGACGCATACCGCAGGTTGAGCATCGAGCCCTCAGGAATTTTTACACCACCCAATTCCGTATCTTGGGTCGTCATACGGAACAAACCCTGTACTGGAGATTCAAGGCGCAACACTTCTTCAGCAAATTTTTCTGCCTTGGAGTCGTCCTCGTAAATTTCATTCAGCAGTGCTGGGTTACGACACAGTAGCAATACGCCAGACGCGATCGTGTTGGTAGTCGTTTCGTTCCCAGCAACCAGAAGCTGCAGTAAGATAGACAGTAACTCTCGATAGTCGAGGGGTTCTTCGCCTTCCACTCTCGCTTGCACCAAATCATTAAGCATATCGTCATAATCGCCCTCTTTTGCGTCTTGGCGCTCCTTAATACGATCTGCGAAATAGTGCTGGAACTCGACCATCAACTTTGTCACTTCAATGTGACGCTCGGGCGTTATAAGTCCACCTAGCGGTTCAACAGCCGCGTCTGACCACTCTTTGAATTTACCCATATCGTCACGGCTTACGCCTAACTGATCTGCAATAATTTTCATAGGGATGGGAATGGCGAATTCTGTTACCACTTCCATATTATTTTTATCACCAATATCTGCAAACGTATCGGAAATAATCTTCTGGATATACGGTTCCATGCCACTAACACGCTGAACCGTAAAAGCGCGATTTACATATTGTCTGTAACGCGTGTGCGACGGAGGATCATTGGTCACAAGCGTGTCCACTTGATCACCGTAACCGCCCTCTTCAAGAATACGATCAACTTCCTCAGAGTTCTCAATAACCCGAAAGCCCATCTTGCTAGAAAAAACCATCGGATCTCTCAGTGCTGTCATACAGTCATCGTACTTACTGACGATATAAAATCCCGTTTCTGGCATTTCATACACAGGGCATTCTGATCTCATTGCCTTGTAAAAATCGAAAGGACACTTTTGAACGTCCTCATCGATCAAACTATAATCATCTGGATTTAACACTTAAAACCTCCTTAATTACGAAATATTTTTATAAACATTAACTTTTAAAATGGAATAACCACACCCAAAGAGTAATTCATATCGCGATAAGTGTGCGGTGAATTAATATCGTTTCGTTGAGCATTAAGGCGCTCCTCTCGAGTTCCATAAACATAAGTCGCATCAAGCCTGATACCAAATTCAAAATCCTTTATCACCATTTTATGGATATATCCTCCACCCAGCTTAAAATTAGTAACTAGATAGTCATCGTCATCACTTGATGTTGTAAAATCCGAATATTCAGAAATACCAAAACCAAGTTTTCCAAATAGCCCAGGAACACCATCAAATGGAAACTTCAAAACATGCATCGAGATGCCATTGATTTTTGTATCCTCGCCGTTCTCATTCCCGTCTTGCGCAACCTCCCCATGAAAAACTGTTTCGATAGACCACTTATTGAGAAAGTAACCAAATCCAACACCAAATCCCTGCGTTCTTTCGAGCGCACTGTCATCATTTGCTACACGATTGCTACCTAGAACATATACATATTTTTTATCCTTCCACATCTCATTTCCATCATTTGCCAAGGCGGGCACGGATAAAGCGGACAAGACGCCAAAAATTGATACTGCTCGCAATAAGTTATTAATTATATTTTTCATTTTGTATCTCCCATTCAATTAAAACTGCCAATTCACTTTCAACCCAATGACATCTCGTGGTGCTTTATAATCTGCCGTGCCAAAGTCGACGTGAAAACGGCCATAATTGTATTCTGTTCCCTCAAGGTTTTTGCCGTACAAAGTGATACGCAAATTTTCAGGTTCGTAAAAATAACTGATTCGCGCGCTCAGCACTGTATAAGCGTCTTCAACGCTTTTTTCTGAATTTTGCGCGAGATAGTAAAAACCGGAGTTATAATAGTAATCTGCGCCTATTTCCAACGATCCCCCGGGGACTTCCGTAGTCTTGGATATTCCGAATGTTCCGGTTGTATCTGGCGCTCGTGCAATTTCATTCCCTGAAAAATCATTACCGGTCGACAATAGGCCTGTATTAGGGTCGAACCCGCTGCCATTAAGATATTCGGTATATTCTTTAGTTGTCAGCATAGTACCGTTAGCAGTAAGGACTAAATTGTCGATTACATTGGGAAACAGCAAGGTCTGAAATTCAAATTCGAAACCCTCTATTGCGGCACCGCCAGCGTTCTCTTGCGTAACCGCCCCACCTTTAAGCAAAGAGACAAATTGAACTTGGAGGTTCTCAATATCGTATTTAAAGTAGGCAAAATTAAGAACTGACCCCGCACCGAAAGGCGATGTTTTTATACCAAATTCGATAGCCTCCATTTCCTCCGGCGCTACTACTTCTGGCGGATCATAAATATTAATCAAGTTGAACTGGGTACCCTTAATCGACTGCTGCGCACTTATATACACCATTCCATCGTCCAGGAACGATGGTCGATATTCCAAACCTATTTTAGGCTTAGTGCTTGTTACCTTATCTTCAATATTTTCATATTTTTGAATAAATACAACAGGATCAATGTTTGAGTCGCCTAACGAGGAGCTTGACTCGTCAAGTATTCTAGTTTCTTCTTGGTATCGCACGCCGAGCGTAAACGTAAAATCATCTAAAAAGTCAATTGAGGTTTGAGCGTACAGTGCATGAGACTCGAGCGTATTTTTTCCTACCAAACGGACCGCGCCAGAAGGAACGCCAAATCCTAACAAAGGCTGTAAAATCGCATCTAAGGCTTGAACAAAACCTGGAGGCAAACTAATCGACGAGTTCGCCACCCCAGTCGAAAGATCAGCAGCCAATAATCCTAAAAAAACTGGTTCAAGCGCGGATGTCCAGTTCACGAAATAATAACCAAGGTTATAGCGAACGTTACTACCTGCCCAACCATCAGGGCTAGATACCATCTGCAGTTCGGCGGTATCAACTTCATTAATAGATCCATCAGCCGTTCCGAAATAAGCTATTCCCTCAGGCGCCCCGTCGAAGTCAATAAACAAGCCCGACGGCGATCCGTTTTGGCGACTCATTAAAAACTTGTAGTCGTGTTGTTGTCCGCTCCATGCCCCGTTAACACTCATGATTTTATTATTCGAATGTAGGAATACAGGCACATCATTCTCAATGGTGTATCCTGTTTGCGGCGTTATGCCCAAGGCTTGCGCCAACAGACTCGGTTCGGAATTACCCTGAAGCCCAGACGAGGTTCCTTGCGAGAAGGATTGCAGGTAAGAGAAGGTTAGTTCTAACTCATCGACTGGCGTCCATAAAAGCTTTACGCGCACAGCCTGTGATGACACTTGGGGTAATTTCTCGCCCCCTGCCCTTGATTCCTGATCATACCAATGATCACCGGATTTATATGCGGTCGAAATTGACATCGCTAAAGAATCAGCTAGCGGGTAGGAAAAGTACGCTTTAGTTTGCGTGGTGTTTAACGAATCATAGCCCGTTTCAAGTTGGACTTCCGGCTCTGTTAAAGACGGAGATTTGGTCATGATATTTATTGCACCACCATTAGCACCTCGACCGAACAAGGTGCCTTGCGGCCCCTTAAGGACTTCTATTCTCTCAATGCCAAATAGCTCCTGACTTTGACCAAAAGCAAATGGCAAATACACCCCATCCAGATAGGTAGCGACGTTTGGATCACCCATCAAAAAGGTGTCTGAACCAACACCTCGAATATAAATAATGGAAAAACCAGATGTCTCGGTATAGTTCAACCCTGGTGCGACAAGTTGAAGATCTGGGATCGAGGTGATACCCATTGCGTCTAACCTATCTGACGAAAACGCTTGAATTGAAATGGGAATATCTTGCATTTTTTCTTCACGTTTTTGCGCGACAACCATAACTTCTTCTATCATTCGATTAGATGCTTTTGCTTTACCTTCAGCACCATAAACCGGATTGATATGAGTAGCCGCTATTACACCACACGCTACTAGCGACGAAATTAGCCTTGAGCTTTGCACTTCCATTTTTAACCCCCAACTGACCTAATTATTATGAAAATATAGTACTTTTATAACCGTCTGCTATTGCTTCTACTAAACTCCGACTACTTCTAGCATCACCAATGTATTTAATTTCGATGCCATTGCTGTATTCATCACTTATGTTTAAATATTCACTATTGCTAATGCCGGATGAGATATAGAACACCTCAGCAGATGCCAAAACCATTGCATCCTCAGCTCTGTCGAGATAGATCGGCAGAACAGTCACACTCCGTCCGTCGATCCCGGTCACCCGACTACGTAGATATAAATTAAAGCGGTCCCCGTATAGCCGCTTTAAAGCTGGCTCAGCCATCAATGAATATTCAGCATGTGGCGCGAAATTGGCGTGCCGCGTGACATAATTCACTTTCGCACCCATCGACAATAAATATTCCGCACACGCAATCGCCTCATACTCACCAAGGTCATCAATCACCGTCACGTCTTTGCCACGGTAATCGTTGCCCTCTTCAAAAAGCTCAACACTAGTCTTTATCTGTACATTATTGTTGAGTATGAGTTCTTCGCCAGGGTTCGACATCTGCTTGCCGTCACTGCGCGGCGTAGCGCCAACAGCCACGACAATCATGTCAGGTTTTAGCGAGGCGATATCGGCCATTTCAACAAAGCTATTAAGATGGACATTGACCCCGTGTTTATATAATTGTTCTTCTTGCCACACCGCGATATCACGGATCCCCGCTCGTGTAGGCGCGAGCGCTGCATAACGCAATTTACCGCCAAGCTCTTTGTTCGCTTCATATAATGAAACGATATGACCACGCAAGGCCGCCACCCGAGCCGCTTCCATCCCAGCTGGGCCACCGCCGATAACGACGACTTTCTTGGCTTGTTCAGCAGTTTGAATCAAACCCTCGGACAAAAAACCTTCTAACCCCACTGCAGGGTTAACAGTGCACCCCATCACCGGCATAATAGGCTTATATATCCCAGCCACACACCCTTGATTACAACCGATACAAGGTCGAACGTCATCGACTTTATCGTTTAAAGATTTCGCCACGAGATCAGGATCAGCGATTAATGCGCGAACCATCCCCACCATATCCGCTTCACCCGAGCGGATTAGTTGATCGGCTTCTTCCAGCGTTCTGAAGCGACCCGCAACAATCGTTGGCAAATCCGTTGACGCAGCGATCACCGCACTAGTGTCCATTTCATAGCCCGCTGGCTCGTGCATGCCGCCAATCATTTTAGGGAAGGTCTGATAGTTGCCTAGCGAGATGTTGACATAGTCAATCAGCTTTTTTTCTTCCAACGTTTTTACAATATATTGATAATCTTCAAGGCCAGCTCCACCCGCTAATGCATCGGGCGCAACCCTCACACCGACCGCAATATTCGGCGAAACCGCAGCCCTGACGGCCTCTAGAAGCTCAATGATAAATCTGGCTCTATTTTCTAAGTTCCCGCCGTACTCGTCATCACGCTGATTGAATGCCGGTGACAAAAACTGCGCAGGCAAGTAACCATGAGCACAATGTATTTCTACCCCGTCCACGCCCCACTCCTCACATTTCTTCGCACCAGCTTCAAACGATGAAATGATCTCTTTGATCATCGGTATCGTCATCGGCATCGGAGTTTGAGTGGAATGCAATCCTCTAAGAGCAGAAGACGACCACGGCGGAGATCCATCCATCGAGGGCATCGCAACGTTATGGCCGCCGTGCCAAAGCTGCTGAAACACTTTCATTCCATGCTTATGACAGGCATCAACGAGCTTGGGATAACTCTCCTCAAGCGAGGGGTCAAAACTATTTAATGCGCCCAATGAACTGGGATGAACCCCCATAATTTCTATAATAGACAGGGCAACCCCGCCCTTGGCGCGCTCTTCATGGTAGCTAATTAAATTTTCGTTAACGGAGCCTTGTCCGATTAATGTCCCATGCGCCGGGCGAACGATTCTATTCTTGATTTCAACGGGCCCAATCTTAAGAGGCGTATTGACGTGCGTATATTTCATAACTAACCCTACAACCTAATTATTATCGTGCCATCTATTACTGATGCCGAGTATTTCTTGAGATTACCAATTCGCTCATTACCGATACAGCGGCCATCAACCAAACTGAATACTGCACCGTGTTTTTTACATTTGATCATTGATCCAAACACTTCCCCGTCGGTTAACGTTTGGATCGCATGTGGGCAGTAATTCTCAATCGCGTAGATCTCTCCACTCGCATCTTTAACAACCAATAAGTCTTTTCTGAATGCGTCAATTTGAACCGAGGTTTCCGCTTTTAATTCCGGTGTTTCGACAAGCTCTCGTTTGCCGTCACTCTCAATCACCAACTGCATTACTTAGCCACCCACCTGTCCAACACTTCGTGGAAATGGGCGATACGCTGCTCTTGATAGTCCGCCAGACGTACTTTTGACTTATTTAAATGGTAAGCATTTTCTAAGCCTTCCTGAATGACCGGAATATTGATCATGTCCTGGTCAAACACCATGGCCAGACTCCCAAACCCGGTGGCCTTCTCTGCAAAACTGTCGCTGGCGTCTAGGTAGTCAATTTGTGCCGGCACGTCAGGAAAAGGCACACCGTCAGGCAACGGCGCAAGCAACCTGACCTCCATTACACATTCATTGGTCTTGCCATTCACCGGCAGGAATTGGTAGGCAATGGGGCCACCTTCTCCATACCAAGGGCAAAAGTTTGGGAACATCCAGTATTGGATCGCATCTAATAATGCGGCATCAGGCATACTTTCTAAATTAACACCGAGCACTTCTTTAAAGATCGATCGGCGCCATTCGGCTAGCTGGGTGCGAGGTGCCAGCTTGCTGTCCGTATCGAGTACAAAGTTCAGATGCTCTAGCCCGGGCATTTCCATGCCTTTCGCGTACTCTTTTGCACACTCAGCCAAGTCCACGTCATCCCCCAAATGCGGACTTGGGACGGACATTGGTGAATACAAACGACTGACCGAGGAGTCACCGTCATCCCACACATCATATTTGGTACTGGCATCGGCCAAGGTAGTCAGAATCTGTGGATGCGTTTCAATGGTGTGATAGGACTCCAAAAAGGCTTCCATCGCCACTTTCCAGTTCGCCTTAATAACTTTTTTCACACGACCAATCGTGATGCGGTTCCCCTCAGGCAGGGTTGCAAAGTGTGACTTCAGTACACCTAGGTATTTATCCAAGGGCTTGGCATTGTCGTCAAAGTTAATAAAGATGTAGCCCTGCCACACCTCACACTTAATCTCAATAAGCCCCACTTCGTCTTTGTCGTAATTTTGAAAATCCCACTCACTGGGGATGCCTTTAATCTTGCCGTCTAAATTCCATTTCCAGCCATGAAACGGGCAAACAACTTCGTCTGAACTGGCGAAGCCAACGCACAGCTTGGTACCGCGATGCGGACAACTATTCAAATACGCCCGAATCTCACCGTCATCACCACGCACCATAAAGCAGGACAGCCCACTCACGGTGTACTCGGTACGATCACCCACCCTGGGTATATCCTCTACACGCGCCGCATACTGCCAGCTTTTTTTCCAAATTTTTTCTTTCTCAAGCTCAGCAAAATCTTCACTGATATATCTCGACACATCAATATCAACGCCTGCCGGCATGTAATTACCATCCGCAGAAAGAGCTTCATTAGAAGACGGATCTTGAGCAAGCAAATCCGGAACCAGAGGGCTAACTTTACTTGCTACCCCTTGTATTTTTTGCGTCACTTTCTCTCTCCCAACTATTTATTTTAGTTTCATCTAAAACGAATTATTACTTCTCTAGAATGGATACCGCAGAAACCCCTGGTGCACCGTAAACATGACTATACGCCAGACGAACGCCCTCAACCTGACGCTTTCCAGCCCGCCCCTTTAATTGCGTATAGTTCTCATAGACTTGGCGCAAGCCCGACGCCGCTATCGGCTCACCACAGGCAATACAGCCGCCATCAGTATTAATCGGCAGCCTCCCACCCAAGCCTGTGTCGCCATTTTTCAACATGGCCGATTGCTCACCATCTTCACAAAAGCCATTTTCCGCCATATGCATAATCTCTGCACCGGACTCGGTATCTTGTAGCTGTGCAATGCTGATATCACGGGGAGAAACTGAGGCTTTTTCAAACACGTCTTGAGCAGCAAGTACGGTAGGCGAGACATCCCTATCGAAAGGCATTGATGGCGAGAAGACCTCAAACGAGCCCTTTAGCCTTGACTTAATGGAAACCCCTTTTATACGCGGCCCACTCAAGCCTTTTTCTTTCACATATTTTTCAGACGCCACCACCAAAGCAACAGCTCCTTCGGAGGGCGAACAAAACATATACTTCCGCAGTGGATCAGACACCATCGGAGAGGACATTATCTCATCGAGCCCGACCGGAGTGCGCCGCCACGCATGCTCTGTCAAGGCACCATTGGTGAAGGATTTTTCAGCCACCCTCGCCAAACTTTCTTCATCAATGCCGTATTCCCACATATACCGCTTGATCTTCATCGCAAAAAACTGCGTGGTCAGCATAAAGCCTGCCTGCCCATACCACTGAGGCAAGCCGAACGACTCCGGCTTCGCGTTAAACGCGCCGCGCGCATGCTTATCAAAACCCAGCACCACGCCTAGCTCGTATTCTCCCGACTGAATGGCCGCTACAGCAGACACCAAGCTAGAGCCCCCAGTTGCACAACCGTTGGCGACGTTAATTGTCGGAATGCCGGTGTACCCAAGGACCGGAAGAATCGAATCTATTGCACCGCAGTCGGCCGAACCGCCATATACGAATTGAACATCGCTCCAATCTATACCCGCATCAACCAGAGAAGAACGAACAGCCGCAATCCCCATTTGCAACCCCGACACGCCGTCAGAACGACCAAACTTATGAATCCCAGCACCCACCACTTGCACACTACCCATACCCAACTCCTGAATTATTTTTATGCTAGCCTAGTGACTCAAGAGGGGCGAAAGCATATAACTCAACGTCATCGTCCTGCGACTTAGCGATTACAGCACTGCAAATAGACATCTCCTGACCAATCTCTAGCTCCTCAGGAGTCACATTGACTATCCGCCCCTCAACAATGATGCCACTCTCCTCAAACGACACATAGCCAACAATATAAGGAACAAAATCCGAATCCGACGCTCCATCATCAAAAGGGAGCTTCGGTCTAAATCTCTGAACGGTATAGGTCCACAAATGACCCACTCCAGAAACCTCAATCGCCTCCTTGCCCTCCGCCTGACCGCACATCAACGCAGGAAAGACTACTTCGCCCCCCCCCACATCGCGGCTTGCAAGCAAAGCCACAGCGCCCCCACAATCTCGATAAACACCCTTACCCATTGACTTCGAAGACATAATAAATAAACCCCGACGATACAATATTATTTAAATATACCAGACATAGTACATAAATGAACTAATATACGCAATGAAATTTAACATTCTGCTAACGCCAATGTTAGTAAGCTAAAATTCCACAAGATTGGAATAAATAAGAAAATTCGAACTTCTACTGTAAATATGAATTCGCTAAAAAACTACTAAACTTCAACACCCCCATCTACTCGCAGGTAGATGGCCGCAATACCAGAGCTTATATAAATATTACCAGCTAGACCCAATCCACTCATCGAAAGATACTTTATCGCCAGCCTAGCAATAGGACATTAGTAAATTAATGTATCTGTCTTTTATTGGTCAGAATACGCTTTGAGAGCATCGTTACCAAATCTCTTTGAAGGATAGGCATTGGCAGAGCCCTCAATCCAAGACCATACTAAAAAAAAACCAGCGCTAACCCACAAGCCCGACAAAGATAAAGGTATGAGACTCCCCTTAAGAGGGACTCACTCCAACATCTTAAATGTTATCGCAACCCATATTAGGAACAACCCCGCCTTCTGATCTCCGAAAATATTGACTAACTCATACAGCGCAAGCCAAGCGAGGCCGATAATTTCAAAAACTTTTGCTGATTGTAATCCGCATCACCAAAAGTAGTATTAATCATCATCAGTCTTTTGGCGTAATGCCCAACATCCAACTCATCGGTTATACCCATGCCTCCATGCAACTGAATAGCTTCACCGCCAATGAGCTTGCCAGCTCTACCGACCATAACTTTCAGTGCAAGCAGGTCTTTAGTTGCGTTTTCATTGCTGGCGTCTGCCGAACACACTGCGCGATATAGCAGTGAGCGGACTTGCTCTCCAGCCACGAACATATCAACCATACGATGCTGTAAGACCTGAAATTTACCAATGGCCGTACCAAACTGCTCACGAGTTTTACTGTACGCCACGGTCGCTTCGGTTAACTTTTGCATAATGCCCTGAGCCTCTGCACAGAGTGCCAACATGGTGTCGTTTACAACAGCTTGCATCAAGCCAAAGCCTTGGTGCAGCTCGCCAATTAGCTGTGCATTGCCCACGTTGTTCAGAGAGATGTTCGCAGCTTGCTGACCATCCATCATTGGGTAAGCGGTAACACTGACCCCGTCTGTCTCGGTGTCGATCAAGAACAGACTAATACCATTCTCGTCGCATTGATCACCAGCAGTGCGGGCAGAGACAATTAATTTGTTGGCGGCTGCACCGTTAAAGACGACGGTTTTTTCGCCGGTTAAACGGTATTGTTCGCCATCGGCAACTGCTGTGGTTTTAACATCGCTCAGCTCAAATCGGCTTTGGCGCTCATGATAGGCGAAGCCGCCCTGGAGGCTTCCGTCGATGATACTGGCAATCAATTCTTGCTGGATTTCGCCATCACCACTGCGAGCCAGCAAACCACCAAAAAGCAACACGGTAGCAACATAAGGCTCTGCGACCAGCCCCTTGCCAAACTCTTCCATAATTACCATGATATCAACGGCACTGCCACCAAAGCCACCGAAGGCGCTTGGAAAAGGAATAGACAGCCAACCTAATTCAGCAAAGGTTTGCCAGCTGCTTGGATTAAAGCCGTGTTCCATCGCGACATTTTTAGTGCGTTGGTCAAAGTCGTAGTCGTCGGCAATAAAGCGCGCGACACTGTCTTTGATCATGGCTTGTTCTTCAGTAAAATTAAAATTCATAAGGCGTTCTCTATTAATCGTATTTTCGCAACGCGGCTATGTTACGCCGCAGGAAAGACCACTCCGAACAGCGTCGCAACGACTGCGGCAAACGCAGCGGCGATTACCTTTTTATAACTAAACTGTGCGCGCATTGCTGTGTCCATATCTCGTTGTCGTTTGGTGTTATAAGCCCAACACCACTTTAGCGGTAATGTTTTTCTGAACTTCATTTGAACCGCCATAAATTGTGGCAGCGCGGCCATACATATACTCGCGCCGGGCACGATCGCCAAACTCGTGGCCCAGCTCGCTATTGCTCAGCCCACCCTGTAGCACGCCGCTGTAGTACCCAGCCAGATCCATACGCAGCTGCTGGATCGCTTGCTGTATCTCAGTTCCCTTGAGCTTAAGTAATGACGACTCAGGACCAGGACCTTTACCTTCGGCGAAGCCAGACAATACCCGTAGCTCCGTATATTCCAAGGCCATCAGCTCAATTTCAATATTGGCGAAACGCTGCTGGATCATTGTGTCTTCCATCAAGCTTTTACCGCCGCTAATTTCTGTATTGGCAATGGCTTTGAGCTCGCTCAAGAATCGGCCAGATTTAGCCACCTCAGCAATGGCCGTACGCTCATGGGCCAGCAGGAATTTGGCGTAGGTCCAGCCTTTGTTTTCTTCGCCAATGCGGTTTGCAACCGGTACCCGCACATTGTCAAACACCACCTCATTCAGCGAGTGGTAGTTATCAATGGATTCGATCTTGTTGACAGTAATACCCGGCGTGCTCATGTCGATCAACAGGAAGCTGATACCACTTTGCTTTTTACCTTCGGGGTCAGTGCGCACCAAGCAGAAAATCCAGTCAGCATATTGGGCGTAGGTAGTCCAGATCTTTGCGCCATTGACAATGTAGTCGTCACCGTCGCGCACCGCCCGGGTTTTAAGTGCGGCCAAATCCGACCCAGCACCGGGTTCTGAGTACCCTTGGCACCACCAGTCATCGCTACTGTAAATGCGGGGTAAAAACTTTTGCTTTTGTTCTTCGCTACCGAAGGCCAGAATAACCTGGGCGACCATTTTTAAACCAAAGGGCAAAACATCGGGGATGCCTGCCACCGCGCGTTCGCGCTCATAGAGGTATTCTTGGGCAGTAGACCAATTAGTACCGCCGTGCTCTAACGGCCAGTTGGGCGCGATCCAGCCCTTGTTCGCTAGAACTTTCTGCCATTCAATAATGGCGTCTTTAAATGTTTTGGGGTTGGCAAGGCGCGCCGCGAGCTCATCGGTAAAGTGCTCCTTGAAAAAGTCGCGGACCTGATCGCGGAAAGCGAGGTCTGCGTCAGAAAATTGAATATCCATAGCGATGCTCTCAGAGATATTGATATAACAACCCAGTCTATCGCTTTCCAGCAGGATAATCTCTGGGCTAAAGTGTCATATTCTGTGGTTATTATGTCACTTTAAGTGACTTAGAGGAGAGCTCAATGACACCCGTCGGTATACGCGTTGCGTTAGCAGCCTATGAAGGAGTTTGGGCCTCGACACTGCATCCAACTGCCGATATTTTACAAAGCGTGAATTTGCGACAGCTCACCGACACATTCAGCTTGAAGGTTGTAACACCAACCGAACAAAGCGTCGTACCTTATAGTGGCCAGCGGATTACTGGGGACGCAACCATGATGGAAAGCGGAAGTTACGACTGGGTGGTGCTACCGCATTTTTGGGGCGATTTCGACCGAGCGCTACAGGTGCACCCACAAATCGCCCATTGGCTGCTGCAACAAAATGAGGCTGGCGCCCTCATTGCCAGCGTGAACAGCGGCGCATTCTGGGCAGCCCAAGCCGGCCTACTACGCGACCGTCGCGCAACTGCCTATTGGCGCCACATACCCGCTCTCAAACAGCGTTTTCCCGACGTTGATTGGCTAGCGCAACAGGGCTTAGTAGAAGACGGCGGTATATATACCTCAAACGGTCAAAATGCAGGAATGGATTTAGCAATGCACTTAGTAGAGCGGACCTGCGGAGCGGAAATGGCTAACAGCCTGGCCAGAGATATAACCTTTGATATACGTAGACACTACGATTTAACTCTATTTAATATGGCGGGCTTTCGCCACCATCGCGATGACAACATTCACCACGTACAAGACTGGTTAGATAGGCATTTCGCCGAAGCAGTATCGTTTCAGGTGCTGGCATGCAATGCTGGCATGAGCAAAAGCACCTTCCTTCGCCGCTTTGAACGAGCTACCGGCGAAAAACCCGCGCGCTATTTACAGCGCCTGAGGATTGAGGCCGCCAAACACCGATTAATCAACAGTGACGATAACATTAAAACCATTAGCATCAATGTTGGCTATCGGGACTTCAGCTCTTTTTCCAAGGCGTTTAAATCGGTAACTACCCATAGCCCAAAGCGCTTCCGGAGTCACTGTCGCCCGAGGTAACCAAAAGCCTGAGCCCTGTCTCAGCTTATCATTAATCGCGCGACTCACAACATTCATATTACAAAAACGCCTAAGGACACGCATCGTCATTCGCTTTCATCGCGATCTTAGCATCATTTTTGATAATCTCTGCCCCATTTAAATCCACCGGATACCCGTACTGCACCCGCGCATGAGCGTGACCAATATGATGCATAGCCAACGCACCCGTTAACGCCTGATGCTGACCTTGAACGTCCATACTAAAATTGACCGCTTGCTTCGCCAGCTTTAGCCCTATTGCTGGACGAGATGCTATCCTGCGAGCAAGGTTGAGGGTCGCTTCCTCGAGCTCATCAGCAGGCACCACATGATTGACCATCCCCAGCTCTTTACAATCTTGCGCCGTCAGAATTCCGCCCGTGAATAACATTTCTTTAGCTTTACGGGGACCTAAATCCCAAGCATGGAGAAAATACTCATGCCCATTAACACCAAACGCTACGACGGGGTCGGAAAATTGAGCGTCCTCAGAAGCAACAATAATATCCATTGGCATCGCGATCATCATACCGCCAGCCATAGCCTTGCCTTGTACCTGCGCAATGGTGGGCTTTGCGATATTACGCCACTTCCAATGCAGGCCGGTAAAATACTCCTCCTCACCCGCATACATACCCGCTGCGCCAGGTTCATGATGCCCCGCAGCCTGCACCACAAGATCATAATCAAGCGGATTCCGCTCTTCGGTAAGATCATGGCCTGAGGAAAAATGTGGGCCGTCGCCAGCAAGAATAATCACCTTAACACTCGGAGATTTCGCCGCAACATCGAAAGCATGGTTAATCTCGTAGAGCATCTTTAAACTCTGAGCGTTCCGCGTGTCTGGCCGCGCCATAACAATCCGTGCAATTTCTGGCTCAGGCAATTCATAGCGAATCTGCGTATATTCGACCGAGCTTCCTTCATCTACCATGCTGTATACCTATATTAATACCACGAAAATATAAACATCTTATAATTACTTCAAATAATGCACCTTACATTCTATTAGTTAGTAGCCGGTTAGGATCATTATTTTTCTAATAGCCATAAAACCGTCGAGCAAATAAAATCTTTCTGCCTGCGCATTATCTTTTGTTTTGTAAAACTCTCACCGAAATTAATTTTCTTTAAACAGCTAGAAAAGCACTTCAGAGAATGCATTATTATCGACGCCTCACGACCGACCAAAACCGCATCTATGCTAAGGCGCCATCAACACATCGAGCCGACACCATCTCACACACTAGCGCGAGTATAATAAACAATCCAAGCTATTACTTGGCAACCCCGAAGGTTCGGTTATTAATGCTAACGACAAAGCGGCCCGGCTCACTAAAATTAGAACAATTACAAAACTGTATTTCACTATGCACAACAACACCGGTTACACACCAATCACATATAGCCAAAAACTCATTAAATCTTGATTATAAACTGCACCCTCGCCATCGCTATAGGCGAAGATTCATCATCCTGCCACGCGCTCACGCCGACATTGGCCATCCGTTTACCAAGATAAACAAGCTTGCAGCGGGAGTGCGTCTCCACATATCTTCCCGCACGTACATAGTCCACCGCAAAATCAACAACCTTAGGGATAATCTCGCTACTACCGCGCCCCAGGACATGGATCATTGCCGACAACTCCAAAAACCCAGCAAGCGCACCACCGTGCAAAGCTGGCAACGTTGGATTACCAATATTACTTCTTTTAACTGGCAACAAAAAACAGCCCCCCTCTAGACCCAACTCAATTCCCAGTGTACGAGCGTACGGAGACCTATTAATAAAACGCTGAAATTCAATATTATTCATTACTACCAACACCCGCATTAAACTCTATATCTTTCAATGCTTGTCCTGTTCTAAAGTCACGCCGCATCACCTCAAACATCCCAGACTCCATACAAGCAAAATTCCCAGTAGCAGCGGCAATTGCCTGCTCGCGGTCGCCGTGATGTGCTACCGCACGAGTAAAGATGACATTCTCGGCAACGCCGTACACTTGCGCATCAGCATATATAGTACGACCGGGCGTTGCCGCTCGCATATAATCTATACGTAAATCAATAGTTGGCGTTATAGCCAAATCATCTAATGCAGTCGCCGCAACAAAACCGCAACACGTATCAAGCAAAGCCGCAATTGCACTACCATGAATAGCGCCACTCTCAAGATCACCAATTAGCAGCTCATTATAAGGCATAGACATACCAACTCGGTGACGGCGCACATACTCTGGATGCAATCCTAATGTCGTAAAGTGATCCCCATCATTGCCCGTTAAAATGCTATTTACAAATTTGTATAGTTCGTCCAAATCCAGTTGCATTATGGCACCTCGCCGTTTAAATAAATGACATCAGCCTACCGATTAGAGAAATCATACCCCCCCTTTTCGGATACGTAATTAATTAAACATCGATATTGAATTAGCGTTACTGTTGGCATATAGTACACTGATGTAATATATTAATAATACAATTACTCAGAGGACGCGAGAAAATGCTTAGATATATTTTAATTTCATTCCTACTCACCTCTCCATCTTGGAGCCTTGCGCAAGCGCCAAGCATCGCTAATTTCGGCAGCGGCCAGATTGGATTAACTACGCTGTCCCCTCAAGGACTTGTGGGATTAACATTTGATTTGTTATACACAGCTACAGAACCTCTCGGAAATATTCCAGCTTTGGCAATCCCTGGGCTTGAAGGAACCCCGCTTGCACCGGTCGGAGCTTTAACACAACTAGGAAGCAGTGCTATCGTCAATCTCGGCGACACCCTAGGAATAGTTGAAAACCTTGGGATACCTACCGCGAGAGGGCTAGCTCCAGTGGTTACCATTTTGCTTGACGATCCAGCAACTGTAGTAGAATATCTTCTGACAGGAGGAACGATATTGGCCCCCGAACTCGCGATACCGTCAATTCCACTTATCTCTACGCCCTTACCGCAATTTTTGACCTCATTTTAAAAGGCCCAAAATGAAATTAAAAAATTGGCGTGGATGCTCTATAACGATACTAAAATGGTATAAAGCAGAAAAAAAATGCGATCACGTTTTGGCTATCATTGTTATACTAATTTGTCCAACGCAAACGCATTCTGCGGCCGAAGAATGGCGGTTAGATAAATCGAAAGATGGCATTAACGTTTTTAGCCGAGAATATCCGGGATCTGAGATTCGAGAGATAAAAGCTGTAACACAAGTCAAGTCGAGCATTGACTCTGTAATTGCTGTTATCGAGGATATTCCTAACTCTACTCGTTTGAACAATGTTATTGTCGAGGCTAGAATCGAAGAGTCGTCAGGCAGTGGGAGCTATAAAGCGTATAGTCGGATGACCATGCCTTGGCCAGTTAAAGATCGCGACATAGTGAGTTGTCGGAAATTTAGTCTCGACAAAGAGACTTTAGCAGTCACCATCACTGATGTAGCGTGCAAAGGCCTACCTATAAAGAAAAATTTAATTCGCATGACAAACTTTCGACAGCAATGGCGCATAACGCCATTAAATAGAGGAGTCGTTAACATTGAACTTATTGCTCACTCAGAACCTGGCGGCCCGATTCCAAACTGGATAATTAACCAAATGTCGACTGATATCCCATATCAGACTTTGCAAAATTTAAAAATTATTAGCCTGTTAGAGCCTTATGCAAGCACTGGCTTAAAGGGAATTCGGTCACAGGAGTCTAACCGATAACTAAATTTTAGCACGGCCCAGCTCTAGATCTCTGATAGCGCTATAATATCGCGGGAAGCCGGATAACCTTAGATAGCAACGCGCAAGCGATCAAGCAGGTTACTGATAATGTTTACAATATGACCGATGTAGGTGAGCTTTTATGTATTACGCATACAACGCCGTACGATTGAAAAGGAAATACAAGGTTTTGGTTAGAATCATGAGATGGTAAAAGCGTTCTTTAAACGCCAACAGAGTGGCTAATTTTTTTGGAGAAACCTTTCGAATTTAGCTTAAGCAGAAATAGGAACTGACACATTAACTCGATTATAAAAATAATTCTTTTTCCTACTGAAAGCAGAGACCATCTCAAGCGATGAATCCTCAGAAAAATTGGACCCGACCGGAAATATTCAATCACAATGAGTACTTCCACAACAGAAAACGGCGTCAAGGCAGCAACAAAAACCTGCGCCTACGCTATTAATGAGCCATAAATCCAAAATGCTTCACACTTAAACATTAAGTCAGGCCTTCCTTGCCCCCGCCCCTTCGGGGGCTTTTTTTTAATCGCACCGTAATGCTTTTTACACCACACGCTACAAGGTAATATTAATTAATCATTAAGTGACAATTAACAAAAAAAATCGGATTTTAGCATATACACCAATTAAATTAGTATATTTTCTCTGAAACCGCGCTTTTAGGGGATGGCCACCCTCAAGCAATTTAATCAACGCCCTTCCCGGTGATTTAACCGTTGAGTTAGCAGGAAAGGCCGTATTTTCATCACCTTTTCGGCTAAACTGCTCGGAAAATCGTTGAAACAATGTTTCAATTTCCTGATTAGCCCTATTTATACCAGAAATCTCTAAGATTTTTTTATTTCAGCATGGCTGCTGCTAGGTCGCTGTAAATTCCAACCAAACAAACATAAGCTACTTTTCAGAAATCCACTTTACTCAATTGAAGCAAGCTTGCCGTCGAGAACATCTATACCGCCATCAACCTTTACGATAGCGCACCAAATATTTTCTAATCTGGCGATGAGTCGCCTTGATCTTCCGCTACAAACAGATTTCTCAATTTTTCTGGCCACGAGACTGAGTATCAGAAGTTCATAGTCAGTTAATTTAATCCTTCGAATTCGATTTCAAAATCTATCGCTCCGTTCAGCTTTATACAAGAGAGGTTATATCTCTATAATAACTTGTTAAGCTACTAATATTATTATTTATACCGAAATTTAATACCCCCTCATGAGATCGAATAGCTCATCTTTTTTTCAAAAACAATACGAGCGCATCTTATTGTTTACATAGTAGTAAATTAATGTACTATTCACATACTATATTTTTCAAGGATTACCATCCAAACCAAATAGAATAATAGCGCAAGCGAATATATCAGTTTACTCATAATTAAATAATAAGGAGATAACTAATGAAAATAAAATATTCCGCGGTCATTTTACTTTATGGCCTTCTCAATACTATTAATTACGTCACTGCTGATGAATTTAAAGCTTCCAACAGAATGATTGAAGAGGTTATGGTTGTTGCCCAAAAACGCGAAGAAAAAATGCAAGACATCCCCATTTCAGTACAAGCATTTTCTGAGAACAGACTCGAGGCGATGGGTATTACTTCAATTGCAGACCTGCAATTGGTTGCGCCCGGTATGAATTATACCGAAACCTCCGGCTTCGGAATTATCTATATAAGAGGTGTTGGCTCAGACACATTTTTAATGGGCGATCCTAACGTTGCGACCTATTTAGATGGCGTTTACTTGCCATTTGCAGTTGGACAAAATCAAGAGCTTTTTGGCATTGAGCAAATAGAAGTGCTTAAGGGGCCTCAAGGTACGTTATTTGGGCGCGGCGCTAATGGTGGCGCAATAAATATAATGACCAAATCTCCTTCCTTAACGGAACCGAGAGTACAGCTTGAAGCCGGCTATGATTCATTAAATACCGCCCAAACGAAAGCATATTTTTCTTATCCGCTAAGTGATTCCTTAGCGATGTCAATTTCGACGTCATATAAATCTGGAAATCATTGGTATAATAAGGAGTCAAGAGCGGGAGGCGAGATATTACCTCAAGTGTCATCACAGGCGATGCGTTTAAAAGTACTGTGGACCCCTGTAATCCCCCCAAATAACTGAAGCGGTTATAAGTAGAAAATTCCATTAAAATGAAGGCAAGGAGTTTTCTATGCGCAAATCACGATATAGCGACAGTCAGATACTGGCGATATTGAAACAAAACGAGGAAGGCGTGCCGGTTCCCGCTTTATGCCGAGAACACGGCATGAGTTCAGCGCAGTTCTACAAGTGGCGCTCCAAGTTCGGTGGTATGGACGCCTCACTCATGAAGCGGATGAAGGAGCTGGAAGAAGAGAATCGTCGACTCAAGAAGATGTATGCTGAAGAGCGCCTCAAAGCCGAGATCCGTCAGGAAGCCCTTGAGGGAAAGCTGTAAAGCCATCTCAGCGCCGCGAGATGGCGACTGCGGCAATAAAACGCCACGGCATTAGCATTCGGTTCGCTTGCGAGTGTTTAGGTATTAGCCAATCAGGATTTTACTATAAGGCTAAGCTGTCAGGTGATAACCAACTTATTGCAGATTGGCTACTCAGGCTGACAACGGCAAACAAGCGCTGGGGCTTCGGGCTCTGCTTTCTATATCTGCGTAATGTTAAAGGCTATCGCTGGAATCACAAGCGTGTATACAGGATTTACCGAGAGCTTGAGCTGAACCTGCGCATCAAACCAAGGCGGCGGTTGCGGCGAGACAAGCCGGATGCTTTATCCGTGCCGACTTCGATAAACCAGGTATGGTCTATCGATTTTATGACAGATTCACTGGCTGATGGCCGACTACTCAGGACATTTAATGTCATTGATGATTACAACCGCGAAGGGCTGGGTATTGAAGTTGATCTTTCTCTGCCAAGCACTCGAGTCATAAGGAGTTTAGAGCAAATCATTGAATGGCGCGGTCAGCCAGAAGCCATTCGCCTGGATAACGGGCCGGAATATATTGCTCAGGCATTGGTTGATTGGGCGAATGATCGCCGGATAACACTCATGTACATCCAGCCTGGCAAGCCAACGCAGAATGCGTATATTGAACGATTCAATCGAACGGCTCGCCATGAATGGCTTGATTTACATCTGTTTGAATCGGTCTCTCATGCCCAGCAGCTCGCGACTGAGTGGCTATGGATTTACAATAACGAACGGCCCAATACGGCCATCGGAGGAATACCCCCAAGGCAGCTGCTAAAAGCAGCGTAAAAGTTTCTACGAATAACTGCCGTTCAAAATGGGGGGATTACACCCCAGTCGATGAGTTAGAACTAATCTTCTCTTATATGAGATCCCTTGAACAGGGCACATCGTCTGGCTTGCAAGGGAATTCGGAGCCGAGCCTATTGGCACGGGCTGTCGGTATAACGCCACAAACAGGATACACCGTTGACAATGACGTCCCCGTCTATTATCACGCCAATAATAAAATAATGAGTGTTACTGGGGTATGGAGTGGGGAAAATCACGACTATAAGTTTTTAATGAGCCGGCAAGATGGATCACCTACAGGCCTATTTATTGATTTTGATGGGGCACCCGAGGCCGTAGCATACTTCGGCAGTAGTAATGGAGCAGTGAATGAAGTTGAGACTGCTGAGCTGCAAATGATATCTACCAACGATGGATGGGCAGGTAGCAACGTTCGCTATAATCTCGGTTATTATTGGGTAAACTGGGTGTCCGCGCTTGATCCGGTTTTTCTAGGCCTAGCGGGTATTGATCTTTCTACCGGGGTACAAAATTCGACGATCAGTTTACCGGCGGGTTTTGTGCAAGCTTTAGATTCACTTTTACGCCCTCTGTTAGGCTTTGGCGTTCCTTCTGGTGCAGTTCGTCTAGTAGGGAAAAATACGCTCGACTCTCACGCGCTTTACGCTCAAACCTCCGTTGACTTTCTTGATGATTTTACATTCACGCTAGGCGTACGATACCAAGAAGAAACAAGAACACTTGATGAATCGAGTTCCGCGCTAGGCGACTCCAATGTTGACCCTGTTGTATTCATTCAGAAATACGAGAATATTGAAAATAAGGTAACAAGCACCAAGCCCAAAGTAGGCTTAGAGTACCGACCGTCATTCATGGAAGATGCAATGCTGTATATAAGTGCACAACAGTCAATTAAAGGCACTCAGTTCAACTTGATTAATATTTATGACCCGCCAGAAGTGGTAGATCCGGAGGAAATGGAGGCTATCGAATTTGGTATAAAAACATCGCCTTTCGGTGCAGGGTCAGTTTTTAATTTTGCCTACTTCAAATACGATATTGATAACCTCCAAGTTCAATTTGTCTCTTTGCTTAAAGGCGGGGCGGTTACTCAAGAGAACGCGGGAGGTGCCGCAATAGAGGGCTTCGAATTTGAATTTCAAACGCTGTTGTTTCCCAAACGTATTGATAATTTAGTGCTAATAGCTAATGGAACCATGCTGACCACCAAAGAATATACTGAATATCTAAACGGCAGCGGGTTTGATCCAAACACAGGCCTATTGTCGACCGGTAATGATTTTTCAGGAAATGAAATTTCCCGAGCACCAGATACAACCGGGACGCTAGGGATATCCAAAACAACGCAAGTTCCTGGAGGAACGCTGGAAATTGGTGCGGATTATTATTATAACTCAGGATTTTATTATCTCGCGCAAAATTCCGAAAGAAGCGTCGAGGACGCTTATACAGTACTGAACACGAGAATCAGTTATTTTTACGAGCCGAAAAATTTGCGAATCACTTTGTACGGGAAAAACCTTGAAGGTACAGAGTACAATTATGGTCGTTTTCACGTTGACTTTGGTACGGCAGACTATAAAGCACCAAGAGACGTCGTGGGGCTGAAAGTGAATTGGCAGTTTTAATCGACGAGCGCAATCCATAGGCGTTACCTCAATCGCTTGGTTCATAGGCATCATTTCACTATTATGACGCGCTATGAACCGAGAATTTGAACAACACCCCGAATAGACTAGCCTTTACGAAGCAGCTGGTAGTACTGGGATGTATACCGCAGATGGAGCATACCGAGGCTTACTCTGAGAGATATGGCGTAGATTTTAAACTAAAAATAACGACCTTAACCTACCCTACAACGCGCGGACAACGGGACTCTATATAAAACTAATATCTTAGTTGTACAAGGTAGTACAACTAAGATATTATTATACTATTTCCAGGGTGAATCCAATTGACAAGTGGTAGACAGCGACTAAATGATATAAACAGAAGCTCAGATAGATTGACTGCGGAGCTAGAAGGCTATCCAAGTAATGAGATTAGGCCGTTACTCCTATTGAGGTTAGCGGATAGATTACTTGATACCTGCTTTACGAGAATGCTTTCCGCATATTCAATCAGCGCAAGTGAATACCACATGCTGGCTGTATTGGATGTATGTGACGGAGGCACATCCTCGCCGGGCGTACTATCCGAATTAGTTGGGCAAACTAAAGCTAACACTACACGAATTCTGGAGTTACTACTTCTAAAGAAGCTGATCAAAAAAAAGAAGAACAGCATGGATGCTCGGAGGCACGATATAACAATTACAAAATCAGGCCGTGATTGCGTAAAGCTTTGCACCAACAGCACCATAGGGCCCGAAACTAAGTCTATGATGGAAAAATTTTCTTCACGTCAACTACAAGAGCTTGAGAGTCTGCTTGGTCAGCTAATATTGGTGCTGGATGATAAATCTCGAGATGGGAGCTTTGGCGCATAAGATCCGAGCTTTCAACGGCCCGACTTCATTCACATGTAACTTATATCATGCTTCGGCCGACTAAAAAGTGCTTTTTAACTGCCTAAAAATAGAAAAGGTCTTTGTCGTATTAATGGTTTTCGTTTTTGGATGCATTTCGGATATGAAGCTGCGAATTATTTTTTCGAACACAAAGCACTATAAATCTGTAGGATGACCCCTACTGGGCCTGCAATCTATTATATAGGTTCCGTGAATGAGTAATTTTAGTAATAGGCAATGGTTGTTTGTTAAGCGCCCTACAGGCGCCGTTGATGAAAATTGTTTTAGAAGGACAAAAACAGAAGTACCAGATTTACATGACGGACAAATTCTATTACAAAATTTGTATTTCTCACTTGATGCATCAATGCGAACATGGATGAATGAAGGCCCTAATTATCTTGAGCCTCTTACTCTTGACCAGCCAATGCGAAGTGTAACTCTTGCTAAAATTATCAAATCTAACAATCCCGACTTCCCAGTCGGAAGAAATGTCATGGGGATGAATGCTTGGGAAGATTACAGTGTTTCGCGCGGGGATGGATTTTGTCAGTTATTACCTGAGATGCATGGAGTTCCGTTAAGTTATTTTTTAGGTGCTTTGGGACCTACGGGTTATACCGCGTATTTTGGGATGTTAGATATAGGATGTCCAAAAAGCGGTGAGCGTGTTTTGGTTTCCGGTGCTGCTGGTGCAGTAGGATCGATAGCAGGACAAATTGCGAAACTTTCCGGGTGCTATGTTGTTGGCTTGGCCGGTTCCGATGAGAAGTGTGATTGGCTTGTAAATGAGTGTGGTTACGATTTAGCCATTAATTACAAAACATGTGATGACTTAGATGAAAAATTAGCCGCATTTTTTCCTGAAGGCATTGATATATATTTTGACAATGTCGGCGGCGCGACGCTAGATTCCGCTCTTGCTAATCTTGCGAATAAAGCTCGAATAATTTCCTGCGGTACGGTTTCTGGGTATGACACTGGCGAAACTCCATCCACTCCTATAAAAAATCACTGGATGCTACTAATCCGTGAGGCGAAAATGCAAGGATTTTTGATTTCTAGCTTTATGCACAGAGCTGCAGAAGCAGCTGAATACCTAGGAGAGCATATCGGCAATGGAGATATAACATTTAAAGAGCACATTGTGGAAGGATTTGATTCTACGCCCTCTGCTTTGAAAATGCTTTATTCCGGGGAAAATACAGGTAAGCTAATTGTTAAATTATAATGAATTTGTTTCTGGCTAACTTTCAATTTTGAACTGGAAATATCTAGTCACACTTGACCAATCCGGAAACTCATTAGATCCAATAGTATCAATGCTCGTATCTAGTAGTCATGTTTAATCTCAAAATAAAAGGGTTCTGTCGCAAATATAGTATTCTTCGTAGAAAATCGACAATCAGTTTTCGGCTTACGCAGCTAAAGCGTAAAATTGGACAGCGGGTGTCAATTCGCCCGTCAAATTTTTCTTCATTTGACCTTTTTTTAACATAGCAACTTGTTCAATTCCAGCAAAAGTACTTTGGGCGCAGTGAAAGCTTTGAAAAGCTAGCATCGATCGTGTTATTCGCTTTACACGGCGATGATCGGATTGCCGCAACACCTGCTCTACAACATTGTTAAGATATTTGCATTGGCGGATTTTTACTCGTCGATAATTTTCTTTATTATACCTATTGATCCCAGCTTTATTAGCTCCACTTTTATCTATATTGATCATGCTAGACTAACCATTACGGCTGATGGGTTTGTTAATGAAACGCGCCGCAGCTTTGGGATCACGCTTTGCGGTGACAAAACAGCACAGAGTCGCCAATTACATGGGAAAGTGACCCACCACTATCATCTTAAATCCAATAACAACTTGTCCATCTTCCACCGGTACGTCACCAGAGCCAAGCGCCTGAATCAGTCCGCCTAAATGCGCAGAAATGGCGTACGGTCAACATTCCTATTTTGCGCTCCCAGATTCAGGAATGATATTATACTTACATCATCCGTATCTAATGAATTTGGTCAATTATGAAGTCTGCCGCACTGAAAGATGCCCGCATCGAGCTCAAAACTTCAAGCTCTGTAAAAGCGTACCTGCAAAAGGCTGCTCAAATATCTGGACAAGATCTTACCAGTTTTGTACTCGCCAGCGCAGAAGCGCGAACCCGCGAGGTGATGGAGCAATACAGCCGACTCACCTTGAAAAGTGAAGCTCATGGCGCATTACTCGATGCACTAATGTCTCCAGCCAAGCCAACCAATGGGTTACGAGACCTGATGGCCGACGAACCGCTGGTTCGGAGATAGATGATTGCTATTGAGAACTTCGATCCATTGTAAACGTACGCCCAGCAAACGCTTATAGCCCCTCCTCAAAAGTCAGCGGTGGCAGACACAGGCGCCCATTTCTGAGAATCCGACGAACTCCAAGCTCATAATGCCCAAGACGACGCCATAGCTATAGCACTAGCGGTGAATCATCTAAGAAATAATCGTCGATAAAAGAATATCTTTTACTATCCCAGTAGAATCAAAATGAATTATAAGGAGTGACCAAGCCGATTTTAAGTAAACATGTAGGGATTTATGGTTTGCGCAGCGTCAAATTAGCGCATTACCTAATATTTTCTATTTCAAATGACACAATCTTTTGCCAAGCACTCTCAGGATAATTTAACGGAAGAATTCCTCGGCATCCGACGAGCTATCAATAATACGACTTTTCAAAGAATATATAGTTGATTTGTCGCGCACCTATTACCCCGTATATGTCATCCTTCAAATATTATGAAACAATAACATCCCATCCGGTATCATTCGCGAATACAGACAGGGAGATGATATGAAAACGCAGAAGGGAGATATCCAACTTGTTGCTTGGGCAAGCAAAGACTTATATCAACTCATCCAGACAGCAGCTGAATCAACAGGCTGCAGTGTTTCCCAGTTTTTTGTAGACGCCGCTGTGTCAAAGGCGCGGGCAGTAACCGAGCAGGCAACGCAGATTACACTATCCATGAACTGTGCCGAACAAATGCTCACCGCCATAGACAACCCTCCTCCGGTTTCCGATTCGCTGGAAAAAGCAGCTGTTAGACACAGGGAAAAAAATTACTATGAGTCATCTTCAGCCGGCAACCATAAAGAGTAGCGGAGACGTCATGACTGAACCAACCGATAATAAAACACGCACTCAGATAGATGGTAGTAGCGATCACCCTATTATAGATCCAACGGAAAAACGCGGTCACTGGAACGATTTTTTCGATATGAATAAACAGCATCAAGTCGGGGGCGACTTCGCAAGAGGCGATCAACTGCCTGCCCCAGATCGAAATGTGGATTGGGATGAGGTATTTGGCACAAAGAATAACTTCGATGACTCAGCCACTTCGTAGAAAAATCAGCGAGGTTCTCCCTCACCCTATTCATATCTCCACAATGAAATTATCTTCAAAATCCTGATTCAGCCAATCAGGACTATACCCGCGCGGATTGCACACAACGCGCGTATCTCCAATTTGGTAGTCACAGCTATTGTGGACATGCCCGTGCACCCAGACCTTAATATCATGGCTTTCGATCATGCCATCGAGATGCGAGGCATAGGCAGCACTAGTGAGTTCTTCAGATAGCGCTGGCGCTATCGATCTTAACGATGGCGCATGGTGCGTCACTACAATGTTTTGCTTACCCGCGTTTTCTGAAAGGGCATTGTTAAGCCAATCCATGGAGCGATTATGTATGCCAGTCATGCTCACCGGATTAAGCTTCGAGTACCCTGGCTCAACGCGGATCTTCTTGAAATCGGACATTTCCTGCTGGCAAAAGTAGCCCGCTAGCCGCGCATCACCGAATAACTTCAGATCAGTCCACAGGGTACAGCCAAAGAATGTAACACCATCTATTTCAATGCTGTCATTCTCAAGTAGGTGGACATGTGTTCCGGCAGCCAGCTGCTTTGCTTTATTTATGAGGCCTGGGTATTTCTCGCCATAGTACTCATGATTTCCGAGCACGGCTACGACAGGCGTATTAGGAAAAGTCTTTATTGCCCATTCAATGCCACGGGTTTTGAGATTAATATCGCCAGCGAGAATGACCACGTCAGCATCTATATCAGGGATACAGATTGGCTCAAATTCAAGATGAAGGTCGCTTAAAACTAATAGTTTCATTTGTCCCCCCCACTGTCGACATTCCTTTATGCACCGTCATTCCCATGCTCTCAGTTGATCCAAATTTAGAGCTCGGAAGTTTGGCACCCACTCGCAGAGAGCAATATACAAGTCTTTCGCTTTATGAATAGGGATCGGCTCCATGCTCATTGCTCTCTCCACAAGCCATAATGGAGCGGCTTCAAAATCAAATTCGTCAAAATAGCAGCCAGAATAATAGTAGCCCGCTGCCTCACCTTGATCTAGGAGCATATATCCAGGATCGATCTCAACAAAGCCACTACTCATGCCCTTTTTGTATATGTGCCAAATCAAACTAGTTACTAACATCATCATCTCCATTAGTTTATGAAGATATCAACGTAACTCAATAAAAACGGAGGTCAAATCAGGGCGCATCTTGGCGCTACGTCAGTAATACCGGAACTTAGCGGGCAAGTACTTCTCGATCAATATCACAAATTGTATCCCTTAGGCATAGCTGCCACGAGCAACTTAGCCTATGCCTTTAACTCAATTCATGAATCCAACGGCCTATTCTTTTTTCTTAAATAAGGTGTCAGTTCACCACTGCCCAATTCACCTTTAGCAAGCAATGCTTCTTTAATAAACACATAGCTCAGGTCCGGATTATCAATAGCGATTCGTCCGATCTTGGCATCGTATTCAATTTGCTGAGCAACACTGCGCCCGCTTGCCTTTGCTCGAATTGTTGATTCCAGAACAAAGGCTTCATCTAGAATAATTTTAGTCACATACCACCTCGATATATCCCCACTTGACCATCCAGATAGCCACCATACAGCCGATGGAGGGCTACCGTAACACGCCCGAAATAGAGGTCAAATTAAGCGACAAATTTTCGAAAATCAGGTAGAGGTGAAGGCGCTTTAGGTGACCAAGTCAAATTGCCACGTCATTAATATAATGAGCTGCCTGTAGGTTTGCATCCCAACTTAACCCACCAGTTGTACGGAAATGTGACCCACTGTTATAACCTTAAGTCATTTAACACCCCGTCCCTTATGAGCGTTGAAGTGGGTTATATCATTCTGCAATTTGTGGCGATAAATGGTTTAAATTTCAGTGCATATATGGTCCGCCCCAATTTGCAAGAGCTGATCATCATGTACATGAAGGATAAGTTGCAGTCATATATCCGGCCTCTTAGTGAAGTTTTTGCCTTCGGGCCCTGATGGAATACGCGCATTCCCGTCCTAATCAAATCACCGGCTTTTAATAGCCCTGCACTTAAACAGGCTTTCGGAAACGCAGGCTTCACCTTTCATGCCATCACACTGATTTTACTCTTAGCAACTCGTCGGCGGGTAGTCTCCTTTCTTTGAGTTTTGGTTAACGAAATCAATGTTGATCAAACTAATCACGAGACTGGTAATGCAAAATCTTGTCGATACTCCATCTTTTTGACTAGCAGTGCGTAGACTGTACGCACTAGTTTATTTGCGAGTGCCACAATGGCAACGTTCTTGTTTCTACGCTTTAGCAACTCTTGAAGCCAGCGGCTTCTTGGGTCGGATTTGCCTTCTACCCGTTGCACGACAGATCGAGCGCCATGAACCAGTAGCTGACGGAGATAAACGTCGCCCCGTTTGCTGATGCCAAGCAATCGCGGCTTTCCTCCGGTTGAGCACTGCCTTGGAACAAGGCCAAGCCAAGCAGATAGCTCTCGTCCATTCTTGAAATTCCTAATGTCGCCTATTGCCGCAATCAGGGCAGTCGAACACATGGGGCCGATTCCAGGAATGCTCATAAGACGCTTTGCATCCTCCTCCGACGATGCAATCTGCTCTATATCGGAATCGAGACCTGAAACTCGCTCGTCCAAATGAACCAATTCACTGTACAGTTGCGCAAGCCAATTACGAAACCTTTCTGTTAAACCATTTTCGGCATCTTCCAATACCAAGGGTATTTGCACTCGTGCACGCCTGATGCCATTGGGCATATCAACCCCGTACTCCAGAAGCAGACCGCGAATTTGGTTCACTAGGGCTGTTCGATTCGCCACTACTTGACTGCGAATTCGATGGAGACTTTGAATATCCTGCTGCTCAACAGTCTTGGCTGATACGAAGCGCATTGTCGGTCGTTGTACCGCTTCACAAATAGCCTCGGCATCCGCCCGATCGTTCTTATTGGATTTAACAAAGGGCTTTACGAATTGCGGTGCTATCAATTTCACCTGGTGTCCATAGGCCTGCAAATAGCGGCTCCAGTAGTGGGCACCGGCACACGCTTCCATGCCAATAGTGCAAGGCCGCAGGTTAGCCACAAACTCTTTGAACTGGCTTCGATTACACACCTTGTCCAGCCTGGGGTTACCACGCTCATCAACACCAAACAGTTGAAACGACGATTTGCTAATATCGATACCGATAACCGTGATTGATTGAAGTGCTGCTGCTTTTTTCATGGTTGGCCTCTCTGCGCCTGACAAAGGAACTACTATACTCTTCTGAAACATCCCGCCCGGGGAGAGGGGCGGACCATTCCATTAAATCAACAATAGTGTTCGCTATAAAGAAGTACCGGAAGACGGGACTGCTCCCATCGTTGGTTCTTTATATGTGCAATAATGGCTTGCTGGCAATAGCAAAATGCTTGAGATTACCATTGAGAAAAAGGATTAGGCTCAAACTGAAATGGTCAATGCTACGATTACTTAGTTAATAGGCGCAGCCCCCTGACTATAAATATGTATTTATAATCAGGGGAACTAAGATGTCGGGAAGACGCACAGGTCTACTGCGTAGACCTGGCCACGTTAGCTGCCGAGTGGTAGGCCCGTTAGCCTCGTACAAGTGTTGTAACGAACAGCACTATGATCCATTCTTTCTGCCGAATTATCAAGAGTCACTTAATAACTTTATCCATTTCACACCGCCAAGATTTAACGTGCCTATCAGTCAATATTTACATAACTAAAAATACGGGACAGTTATTTAGCTGTAAGTGATACAGCCCATTCCTATTATCGGCTGGCATGAAACTGTATAGACAAAAAAACACTTTGCATCCATGTTATAGCCATCATACTTATTTTAGTAATTTTATAATGACTTCGGCTTTCCAGTAGAGAACTAGCGGGATAGAAATAGCTGCCAAGATAAAAGCAACGCCCAGTAGTATGTTAACCATAGCGAACTCCTTGACTTAAATAGATTACTACTTACTTAGATACTACTCATAATCTAAGTCATTCACAAACCATCGTGTTTAAAACTTCATTTTGGAGTGCGGTGTTGATTTTCACTATATACTAACTAACTAGTTGCACAGAAATGCGACCCTCTAACCGAAGACTTTCAGAGTTCAAATAATTACTTTCCTTCAAACATCCCAATCAATAGTTTCATTGTCACGAGGGGCTATCTTTCTTTAGCCTAGACTGTCTCTATTTAAAATAGCGCCTTGGTCGCCTCTGTCAAAATCTTCCGATACTGAAATTTCTTCAGACGTAAAGAATGATTCCCAAAGCTCAGTCGTAACATTTTCTTTTGACATGGCCATTATATCGGTTACCCAAATTTTCGGGGCGTCAATTTCAGGCTTTAACTCACCACTGGCAATTGCGATTATTCGCTCCCGAATTTCACGCTTGGACATAATGCCAATTTTACGAGTCTTCATTCTTGCCTCCTGAATCATCCTGCGTCATCCCTGCAAACTACAAGTATAGACACGATAGAGTTGATTTATACTCTATATTAACCTGCTAGCTGTAAGGAAGCGTAGGCTTACCCGAGTAATCTAGACAACTCAACCCAATCTGAATTTTAAACAGGGATTTCTAAAATTCAATAGCACAGCGTTACTATCCGATTAACGAATACTTTATCATGCGAACCTACGTTTATAATTACTAATCTCAGTGAATTGGCCAGAATACTTATTTCGACTAAGTAAACGTACCCGCAACGGGTATGATTTCATAAAATCGATAAAAAAATTAGTTTGACAAGAAATAAAAATCTTGATTAGATCGACTTGCAGGTTGCAAACCTGTTGAAATAAGTTGCTAATAATAGACTAATTTAGTCCTAAAGTTTGGTGTTTAGTTACACAGCCTAATCAGCGAAAATTTAATCATTCGTCCTTCGCTGTGGCTTTGGAATATGCTTATCAAGCCCTTAAATCCATCCTAGCTTAATAACTAGCTAAGATTCTTAGCCATCAAAAACTGAAATGTTCCATACACTTGGGGCATAAGCTAAACTACTACAAATTGTATCGTACGATACAAAAGTGAACATACCTAAAGATGGTGAATGAATCATTTCATCAGTGCCTGCTCTAGACCCATCTCGCCTAATAATGGGAGGAGGTGTTGTGGTTGAGCCCATTGATATGAAAGCATCTTTTAGGAAATTTGATTGCGACGGTCGCCCTATGAATAATCAACTTGCAACGCGCGATGACTGGGACTTTCTCTTTGATCCAGCACAACACATCAAGTTGATGACGACTTTATTATGCGTGAATGAAAGCCCAATCCACACTCTCTAGATAGTGGCCTGAAAACACACGTATTGAATATAGCTCTAATTGATATGAGATTTATACTTGTATCTTTTGAGATCACCATCGGCATATAAGTGCTGGATTTGATCCCCGCACTTTTAAATTACACTTAAGTTTCAGCTAATTATCACCAGTACAACTTATTTTCATGACCTGACCAAACAGGAAATTTTCAATAATTTAAGGTGATAGAAAAATGGTAATTCCCAGTACAACTTTGCCAATAATCTGAACAACTTACAAATCTTGTAAACCAAGATTCCAGAATTTATTTCCTCTTGGACAATGAGGGAATCAAATCATCGCGGTTTCCTTTCCGCGCTATCTATTATATCGATTAGCGTTTTACTTTTAGTCGATGTCACAAAACGAACCCCTAGAACACTTGAAACGTCCTACGGGCACTCTATGGCCGTCCTTTTCCCCCGCCACCTGCCATGGAAACATTCATACCACTTTTTAAATAGCGCGGGGCATTAAACGAGGATACATCATGAAAAAAACAGAATACTCTCTTGGCGAAAAATTTGAGCTCGAATCGGGAAACTTTCTGGGGTGCAATCTAGCAGAATTCGGGATCCCTTTCTCATACCTTTTTCCGCAAAGCTCCTTGGTCATCCATCTCAATGAGGACTGGATTTCAATCGATGACGAAGATGTAGGCTCTCGCGTGCGAAAAAAATTCGCAGATGAATTGAAGTGCATATGTAACGTTGTTATCGAAAAATTTTATTCGGGAATTGATGCGTGCGTATCTATTCGAAACTTGACTGCAAAGAATTCTAAGATTAGCCGGAACCAGAGAACGACTTTATTTTTAATTGGTCCTGATAAGGCTGGAGAAATAGCGGAGAAGCTATCTCATGTCACCGGATTCGTCTGCGCCAGAGCTCAACAAAGGCAATCGGACTTGTTTATCCAAGACGATTTTCCGGAACTTCTGGCGCCGGAAGTAGAATTTCTTGAAGACCAGATTAACGGGCTACGTAAAAACTTGTCCGGTGTAAAAATAAACCATCCTTTTGGAGTGGAAAATTTCGGTTCCAACCCAGCAATTACCGGATTTTCTGGTGAGTTTGACTCGTTCGAATTTGAAATTCCGCCGGCGGATGAAGTTTGCGGTATAGCGTCTATCGACGGATTTCGCGAATTTCATAACACGGCATACCTAACAATTATCGATTGCGATGAAATTTCAGAGGCGTCCAAGAACTTTGCAGTTCAAGACACTACTCTTCTTAAGAAGATCATGGAGGCTAAGTATTATGACAAGAAAATTCGCTATTTAGCCGACAGAGTATTCGAGAACCGCCCCGACAAATCGACATTCATCCTAAAAGCCATAGAAATTCTTGGCTAAATGTACGTTCTAAGAGAAATTATGATAGTGGTCGTCAACTGACAGCCACTATCTCACTACCACCGCCGGAACCCCAGACCAGCACTATCGAAACTGCAAGAAAACCCACTGCCATTTCATATGAGTTTCTTACAACCCCGTCACCGGTGGGCCCAAGGATTATCGCTCCATAGTCATAAATACCACCCCGTCTTTCTTCAACAGGACGTTTGAATACATCGAGTTGCACACTTTTTCCAGACTCAAAAACGCTTGCAATCGTTTTTACGTGGAACCCCTGTTCAACAAGAAAACCGGTCACTACCGGGTCATCTTTAGTGGCATACACATCATAGCGATTGCTTTCTATGCCAAGTATATCAAACGTGTGCTTTACGATTTTACAGTGACGATCATGACTCATTTTTAGCTGTCTGTTCATTCCAAGCAAGGATGGTAATTCGTCAACGTCAGGGAAGCCTAAGACCGGAAAGGTCTCAAATCTTTCAGCTAGCGCTATAAAACGAATCCATGCAGAATCATTAATATAGTGCAGAACGGCATTAGGCGCTGCTTTTCCCTTAAACCACGCGTTCTCGCCACGTTTTTTAAATCGCATTACCTCGTTGGCTTTGTCAAAATTCGCTTGGACTGAACATACAAAGTCAGGATGCAATGCAACTAGCTTCCCTGCACTTTGGTAAGACCTCCCTTGAGCAACGAGCCGCAGTAACTTGAATATCAATAGTAGTGTTGGCTTTTGAAATGAAATATCAGGTGCCTGGTGAAACCTCTCCATGCGAAATCGTTCAAATTCCGCAGTATTAAAAATACCATTGATAACAAGTGCTCGTTCAGTTCTGACGGGCGTGAGCGAATCGGCCCATTCGGTCATGAGGTGATTGTAGTTTTTAAGGCCTGACGATGCGCCACTGTGCCCCATCAATCTTGCTAAGCCTATCGATGACCTAATCGAACTACCCTGGTGTTGCCCCAACACAACTCCCCGCAATGTATCCGTATCTATGGCTTTGCAAAGTTTACTCCCTGTGGGAGTTTCAAAGCCAAGCAGTATTGGGGCAATGTGATTATAGAATGCATGGCGACAATGATGGGGGGTTAAGGTCTTGCTTCCAGTAACCGTCCGCAAAATAATGATAAGCGTTTCCTGAATTTCACGGCATGCTGCCCATTGATCTACGCGCCCGCCACGCACCTCACAAAGAATAGAGGCATTCTTTTCCGTCCCCGCAATACTGTCGTAGTTCGCCAGCACTTTTTCGATGAGCTCTATTTCTTGCGACGTCAGATTGAATAGCAACGGTACAGCGCGTCGACTGCTTTTTCGCTTCAGCTGGCGAATTCGATTATCTCTAATAAGTACCCAAGTAAAACCCTGCCATTGACACCAATCCTGGCGGCGCAATCCCAAGGCTTCATTTCCTCTTAGCCCAAACCGGAATGTAAGTAGAAGCACAAAACCCAGAAATAATGCGAGCTGGCTATCTTTGCCATAAGCTGCACGGATATATTCCTGGCAAGCTAGGTATTCTTTCTCCGATATACACCCTGGACTTACACTTCGGTGGTTATCCCCAGTGTCTATTTCAGACCAGTCTGGATTTTTCACCCCAAGTTTCACCGCCCAACGGTGGAACGCCTTTAAGCGCTTGCCAAAATATCCGACTTCCTTTTCCCTATCTCGACGCGACTCGACCATGTCATGATAGAGATCGGTAATCGCATCGGAATCCATAGAGAGCAGGTCACAGGAATAGGCTATACCCTGAAATGCTAACCTTAGAGTACTGAAATAACTTTGTACGGTTTTCTTGGCATAGGGCCGGTGATGCTTGCCGCGACCTTGGCCTCCTTCAATGACATGGCTTATCCAATAGACCGCCATTAAAATCGATGTGCTAACCTTTCCATTGTAGGCCCGGCTAGAGTTCTGAATGTTTTTTGCGATTTCCTTTGCGTTTTTCTTTTCATAGCGACCAAGAATGTTCGTTACTTCCTTGTATAGCTCCTTTGCATTGTCTTGGAGGACCTGGGCGTCGCTTTCAATCGCTACACGCTGATTAAATCTAAAGTCTTGAAATACGTCTGAGTTTGGTTCGACATTCGGTAGCGCTATGTATGCCCCATGCTGAAGTCTGAATACATCTTGCCAGTTTAGGCTTGTTGGTGGCATCCTTTCACTGAGCGCGCCAGCCACCACGCCAGGAAGCTCTATAAGGTTAGCTTGCTCGATGATTTTGGTAAGCCGCGTCAAAATTTCCTTCACGGAAATCCCTTCTTTCTCAACTTCTGGCGCAATGGACGTTGCTAGCGAATGTAGCTCTGATGGAATTGGCAAAAAGCTTAGGTCTGCTGACCGTAAATTTGTACGACCAAAATGAAGGAGGGATGCAGTTTTATAACTAATTTCATGTCGCTGGACCGGCGCGTTAAAATCACTAATATCCCATTCTTCACTGTATTCAATATAATATTTTTTCTTGTGTTGGATTAGTCGAAAATTACGTCCGTTAAGTACATCCAATAACATGCTGCGGTAGCTTAGCCTTTTATCGATGCATAGCAGCATTGTCCCGACAATCAACGCGGTAGTTTTATTTACTGTGCCTTTCTGAAGGGTATTCGTTGCATGTTCTGCCCACTGCTTTGCGTTCTCGTAGCGATCCAAATCTGTGGGTAAGCTTCCTGCAACTAGATTTCGCTCTTCTTCCCGCTTAAGGATTTTTTTTCTAATAGATCGTGTATGTTTGCTGTCTCTTGATTTCAGAAATTGTTCAAGAACTCGAAATCGAATACCGGCGTCGGGGTGGGGCAATCCATTTTCTCGCTTCAACATACGATTCCCGAGCTTTTCGATCTCTGTAGGACTTAGATCCTCAAGTTCTTGTTCGCCAATAAATAGCTTAATTTCCTGTTGTGCAATTCTACGAGCATTTCTATACCTCTGGCGTCGGTGTAGAGCTCTTTCTTTTAAGCCATAAATGCTTGGCTCAACATAGTTCCTTTCATTTAAATCGGAGTCTACGTAGCTGGGGAGTGTGGTTGGTGCTTCTATAATAGTAAATCCAAGTGAATCATATGTAGCGTTATAAATCTCTCGGTACTGTGCTGCATCGTTGATCCAGCACCTAGGTGAAAAATCGCCATAAGCTGCACCGCCTCGTTCAGAGTGCCCCATCCATCCGTCGATAACATCGCAGGGAATACCTGCGCGAGAAAGCCTCTGTGAATATCGGTGTCGAAATAAGTTTGGTGGAAGCGACCAACCCACAATGGGTAAGCCGAGTAGGTCGCCATCAGATGTTTGGTGCCAACTAAGCTTCTCATCCAAGAAGAAAAACAGCGGAAGCTCACCATCCTTATGCTCCAGCAAAGCGAGTAATTTCTCAGCCAATTCGGGGCGCAGGGCTTCTAGATATTTTTGAAGTCGCGCAAGGTAATCAATGTAAGCTGCCAGCAGCTTGGCCAATTTTTCGGGAAGTGGCACTATCCGCCCATTGTGACGAGCACCATCCGATTTATCATTAATGTATGCACAAAGATGTTTTAGGTTGAGGTGTTCGAGTAGTTCAAAAGGTGATTTCAAGTACCTGCTAGCAGTACCCGCATACAGCGCCAGCAAGCAATATTGAGTATACCGATTATGAAAGCTAACGAGATCCTGATCACCGGCTAACAAGAGTTTTGCTTCAGAAATACCTTGAGATAAAACTGATTCAATCGGGGCTAGCAAACTGCCAAGCATCAGGGTAGATAAGTCAACATTGTCTGAGACCACGGGCAAATCGAGCCCTTTAGCAATGGTGCTTACATCCCAGTTAGCATAACCACATGCCGCAGGTAGTCCACTTTGCGGCAATGCAGTCACGATTCGAGCAAGATTATGGTCGCCAGTATTATCAAAAACTCGCTGCGCTGCGACCTGGGCCAGTTTCCCGCTGGTCACCCTTGGAAATTGCTCTTTCGCTACCCCGTCAAACCATGTAGTAATTTTGATAGCAGGATTAACTTCATTCCATAGACTGCCTAAAGTAGTTTTGCTTGAAGGGTGCTTTCTGGTGATCCGTCTCAAAGCGGATGTAATGTCGTGCGGGAGCGCTAAGCGAATGATTTCCGAATATGGGTGCACCTCCGCTTGTTCCTGCGGAGATTGTGGACGCCAAGCACTATGTCGACGCGGCGATTGCCGTTGAATATGACAATAATCAGGCGTAATTCGCCAGTCGTCACCAACAGTCGTATCGATCTCGATTCGTTGAGCATGGTAAAGCGAGCGCCCGACAAGAGTCCCTATTTTTGCGATCGCGGCGCCGAGGGACGGTACTAGCTCCTTGGCGCTGACTGTATTTTCCAGCCAGGCATCAAATTGAAGTAGTTCCGGCGGCAAGAGCTTATCCCAACTCCAGGGCAAATATTGAGACTCTTCGGCGGAATAGAGAAAGACAGACCGGGAAGTAAGTGCTTGCTCCTCATCAGTATCCGATGAGTCAACTTCAACGAGCGTGTCGTCAGGCTCATCCTCGTCATTGCCTGCCACACTAGGAAGGTTTTGTATTACCGGCAGCTCAGGGTCCAGGAAGCCTAACGGCCGGCTTTCAGTCCTGATAGAACCTAACTGCGGATAGGTGCCAGGGGGATCGACGTCCACAGAAAGTGGTAATGGGTTGCAATAGCCCCTGGCAATAGGAGAGATCGCGCTAAGGAATCGCTTGTCAGAATCGCCGGCGTGCGCGGCAAGCCCAGATGCGGCCTTTTCTATCGCATAATTGAACCATTGAAACGTGTTCGGAAAGCCCTGGTTTTCATGCCGCGCGTGGGTGAGCAATTCATCAATCTTCCCCCACTTTGGATCAATCCTGTCTAGTGTAATATGGCGTGCCGCCTTGCTGATATTGCGATCGGAGATACGGCCTTCCTCGGCAATGCGAATAGCTGCCTGAAGAATTAACCAAAGCCGAAACCTTTGGCGGCTCTCAGCGATTTTATCCTGATCACTATGGGACCGGGGGTTCACGATCATAGCGAGGAGGTAATACCTGGCAGCCACAGGTTTAAACTCCTTCTTCGTTCGTTCTGCAGGTTTACCTCTATGAGAAATGGGCGAGTCAGCTTTGGAGATATACTCGCTAGTATTGTTCAGTGTTTCAGAAAATTTCCACAGGCGAGATACTATCGGCTTGTCTGCCCATTCTGATAATATGTGCTTGGAGATCGGCTGGGTGAACTCGCTAGCAAAATTGTGTATTGCGCGAGCGTCGTCAGGCCTACCAAGGCAAAAATAAGCTATCTCCAGCTCATCGTGAAAGCCGGCCTTGATTGCCCAATCAGATATACCTTCATAGCGCGACGGCAGCCTGAAGGTCATGGGCTTTTCGCCGATATTGTGCCGATCTTGAGTGTCTTCTTTCAACTTTGAACGCTCTTATTTGCATTGAGCAAAACTCCCAAAAACACTTATAGCACGGCTTAAAAAGTCAAAACAAGTCATTTTAGTACTTATAAAAAGTACGTATTTATTAACTCTCATAACCTCCTGCCCCCGCTACCAAATAAAAGAACGGTAAATCAGTTACTTACTGGCTTGCCGTTTTTTTTCGCCTGATGGTTTTTACTCCCCGTGACACTCCGTGACGTTTTCCGTGACACTTTTGAATTTAGACCTACACGTAGCAACCGCTTCCATGACCTTCGGTCACCTAGCTACTACTGCAGTAACAATAAAATTAATCCAAAGCCACCGAGACTCGAGACCAATTAATATATCCACTCATTGCTCGAGCCAAAAGCCGAACTTGTGCTAAAACGCACCGAATAGGAAACTGGCGGTCACCTGCAAATGACAACCCAAGGCAACCGCGCCCAAGGCCAATCTGTATGCAAAATATTTGGTTCTGTCGCATAAAACAGAAGCCGCAGCTTATTTGCTAGAATTGAATTTCCAAAATATCCATATGAGCCATGTATGATCACTTTCAAAGGTCGTCACACTCCCAAATGCATTATCCTCCAGTGCGTCCGATGGTACTGCGCCTATTCACTAAGTTACCGGAACATTGAGGAGATGATGGCTGAGCGCGGCATTAAAGTTGACCATAGTACATTGAATCGATGGGTTGTTTACTATGCATCAAAGTTGGAAAAAGCCTTTCATCAAAAGAAGAAACAACCAGGCAGCCGCTGGCGACTTGACGAAACATACATCAAGGTAAAAGGTGAGTGGAGATATTATTATCGCGCCGTCGATAAACAAGGGAATACGGTTGATTTCCTACTCGCCGCAAAGCGTGATACCAAAGCTGCGGCGCGTTTCCTTAACAAATCCATCAGCCGTAATGGTCAGCCTAGCATGATCAATATAGATAAAAGTGGAGCTAATAAAGCTGGAATCAATAGATTTAATCAAGAAAATCATCGACGAGTAAAAATCCGTCAATGCAAATATCTTAACAATGTTGTAGAGCAGGATCATCGTCGTGTAAAGCGAATAACACGATCGATGCTAGGCTTTAAAAGCTTTCACTGCGCCCAAAGTACTTTGGCTGGAATTGAGCTAGTTGCTATGTTGCAGAAAGGGCAAATGAAGAAAAATTTGGCGGGCGCATTGACACCGACCGACCAATTTTACGCTTTAGCTGCGTAAGCCGAAAACTGATTGTCGATTTTCTACGAAGAATACTATATTTGCGACAGAACCTCGGTGATAACCCCCAGAATAGAGGGTGCCATCATGACGCCCATCGCTACTTCGGCAGATTTCCTTTTATCCTTTAGATGTGCATAAATCTCGTAGTATCTTTCACTAAACTGAACACAGTGTGAGAAGGATCTAGCAACCAATAGCAGTGGGACAATCATCAACAACGGCTCTATCGGCGCTGATATCCAACCCACCAAGCCAAAACCCCAAACTGCTGCTACCGAACTGCATATAATCGGCGTTAAAGTACCGGCAATATTACGCATGTACAAAGCCAGTGCGACAACCAGCGCAAGCAATGTTATGCCAAATATCATGTATGTTTGTTCTTGCAGCTTATAAACCCAACCGGTCAGGATAGGCTGCCCAACGACATATACTTCATGATTATCATCGCGATATTTAGCTGCCAAATCCTGTACTGACGAAAAAACAACATCATAATCCAGGAGATTTTCCAAGAATGCAGCCGTGATGATGGTCGCCGTTTCGTCACCTGAAACGTAGAAGGTGCGGACATTGGGACTTTGTTCAACTCGGCGACGAAAATCATCCAGAGCAGCCTGCGAAGATGGTACAGTGTCTTCCATCAAGGGACGCATATCTACGCCATTTGGCGTGGCTTCTGCGTAACGCGCTTTCTCAGTTGCTATTGAGATAAGTGAGTCGTGGTTAATCCCAGGCACCAGATCTATCGCGCGAGTAAACTCCCACACTTTACGCAATGTATCGGCATTATAAATATCGCCTGTCGTGCGCTTAATCATAACCGTTACGGTTAAGGGATTACCAAAATTAGGATGATCACTAAACACCTGAACGTAGGGGTCATCTTTAGGTAGTAAATCCGAGAATATGGTTTTTATGGTTAGCCCACGCATTCCCACAGCAAAAAACACGGTAATGCAAACAAAACAAAATACCGCTATCAATCTGTTACGCATCACCCATGCAGCAATACGAAATCGATAATTATCCATTGTTAGACCCTATATTTTTATACTTTATTATTACTATTCTCATCATCAAGCCGTGCTCTAAATCAGACCACCACGCGCACACGTAAACCTGAAAACGCCGCGCCCACTTCTAACTGGCAACTTAATCTTTGCGCCGAACCATCGTCTGCAGCAAACTCCAACATTGCCGACTCCATTTCATCTGGGTCGGGAAATAATCTATCGATATTAGTTTCGGCGTATATTCGGCAAGTACCGCAAGCACAACACCCGCCACAATCAGCGTCGATACCCTCAATCATATTGTCTTTAGCAACCGACATAAGACTTACACCAACACTTGCAGATACCGTTTTTTCCACACCACTACTTTCTATAAATATAATATCCACTTTTTCTAAATTACTTTTCACCTAAATACCATTCCCAGCTAAAGTTACTTAATTAAATTCGAATTACTTTTGGTTTTACGCCACGTTCATTATTTCGGCCATGCGCTGACGGTCGATCTCAAGCACATCACCTCCACTTTTCTCGTATCGGCGCCAAGCAATTTGGATTGGATTTTGGATCGTATTCACTTTTGGGTGCAGCCTTGGGTGATAATCTCTTTTGAATACAGGCAGTGCTGACTTCAGGAATCGCCCCAAAGTAGTAAAGCAGAAACACATTTTTTGGGTGGCCACAAAGGGGTTTCTTAGCCAACCCTCTACTTTTGCCATCGCCCAATAGCATTCAATGGTTTCTTTGGCGATATGCACCAAGGCTGACAACACCATCCATTTCCGATACCACTCAAACTCGCCATACAAGTATTTATAGACGTCGAATGCCACCGCTCCATGCTCAACCTCTTCAACCTGGTGCCACATCCACAAGGCTTTCATCACGCCGTCGCTGTCCTTAAACCACTCTTCGTGCTTGTCTAAAATGATGATTCCGCCAAGGAATGTGAATGTCTCATATCCTGCAGTGAAGCCGAGTAAGCGCCTCATATCGTCATTCTTTGCATGGTCCGAAAAGTACTTTCGCGCTCGCTTATCGTAGTACTCAATTTCAGGATATCTTTTTGACAACCACTGATTTACGGAAATAAAATTCTTGGCGTGATGACCTTCTTGACCGATAATGGCGGACACGTCGCGCAGTAGCGACTCGTCTTTTATAAGCTTTTTAGCCAAAGATAATGCTCTCACCAGGTAGCGCTCAAAATACGGAACATGCACTCCCAGCGAATTAATGAATAATGAGAATTCTGGCTTAGTTCGGCTCCACAACGGATCGTTAAATTCGACTTTACTCAAATCAAATTGAAGGGGACGCACCGGAAAGCCATCCATTGGATGGCCACAAGAAAGTGTATTCATGGCTACTCTCCTTAGTTCTTATGTTGCTAGGATTACACAATCAAATGGAACTAAGACAAACCGATAGATGGGGTTTAGTAAGTTTATAAAACCACACCCACACCTAAAGGTTGGGTAGCACGCACATAAACACAACAAAAACATTTAATATCAATTAGTTACGACAAATTTTATTCGCAACCATTATGCTTAAAATAAGTAATAAATATGGTGATTTTCTTTCAAAGGAGGGTAAACCCTTCTATCGAGCTGATAAAACCCTAGCCTCTAAAGCTAAATTTGCTCAGAAACTGAATATCTACCTCAGATAGGGAACGGTTTGAAAACAAACCTTAGATAAGATTTATCTTTCTCGCATAGGCTGCTGCTGCAGTTCTGCTACGCACTTCGACTTTCTGGTAAACATTATGGAGATGCCATTTAACCGTCGCGATTGATAGCATCAACTCGCGTGCAATATCATTGTTAGTCATTCCCGCACCAACTAATTTAAGTATATCGACCTCGCGGTTAGTTAACTCGCAGCTATCCCCTTCAAACGACTCAGATTTGCTATCGCCGACCGTATCTTTCGCATCACCATTTAGAAGGCGGAGCAGCCGGTCTACAAATTCATGCTTTACACTAAGCTCGCCACTTAAAATTCCATTGGCGCGCTTAGATTGCATTTCCTCTAAGATAGGCACAACTCGGCGCCCAGACACAACGATTGGATAAGCGTGATCTTCTAAACAGGCCGCAGTGATGACTTTATCTAATTCCCTGGCACTCTCTTTTTTACTGCCAAGTTGCCATAGTGCTACCGCTTTCATTGTTCGCAAGGTATACAACTGACGCATGCTCTCACTGTACTTCATCTGGGTTAAGTTGATGAGTTTCACAATGATTTTGTAGGCCTCTTCCACCTTATTTTCAGCTAGATACAAGCGAGCGAGAAGTAGTTGCGAGGTGTCCGAAAACGCGGGTATTAGCTCTTCCGGCACATCCTCTTTCTGAATATTGAAGAAATCATTTCGCAGCGCAGTCTCTCTTGCCGCCGCGGCCTGATTATCCCAAATTTGAAGTTCAATCTCCTCTGCGACTAAGCCAAAATGCAAGCGAGGCTGATTGGTCGTTAACGCGGTTTCTTGCCCCTGATGTAAGACCTGGCGTGCTAAATCTAAACTTCCAGCCCACGCCAACTGTCGCGCTTCATTGCGAAATGCCAGTAACAATGGCTCAACTGGGCCGTAAAGAGAGAGAAAGGATCGACCATAGTAGGAATTTCTCTTAACGAGATTAAAGTTACATTTTTGCACATTAATATCGGTGTGAATGAAATCCGCCATTGCGCAAAGGTATATATTGTTGTCATCGATAGGCCCTGCTTTATAAGATGCTTTTGATGCACTTTCAAAAGCCATCCGCAGCTTACCCATTTCAATATTTGCGACACCTTCTACGAATTCCGCCCATAAAGACGCGTAATTAGAGCCCGCCTTAATGCTGTACTTATATCCCTCTGCCGCATGATGCACACTTTTCAGGTATTCTCGCCGGCCGAGCAAGGCGTAACCCAAGCAATTATGGATAGATGAGATATTAAAAAATTCCGTCGAAGGAATTTCACTCAGCGCACTTTCGCACAGCCCGGAGCTAGTCACTAATTCGTCCGCGCAAACTGTCGCGATCGCCTCTGTCGATTTGGCCCGCCAATAACATTCGTCCTTTTCAACATCACTTAGTGACCACAAGAACAAGCTGGGATCAGCCAATCCGGCCAATACTTTTCGGCAAAGGTCGACTGCGTTTTCAGGATCACGACTAAATGCACTAGACCATGCATGCACCAGTAGAAGTCTTGGACGATTGGCATGGTATTCTGCCGGTAAACGGCGCATCCAATCGAGTACGGTATAGTGATCTCCCCGAAGTAAGGCAAAATCTGGCGCTCTAGTCGTTATTAAATCCGCTGCTTTCTCAAAACTTTTCGATGTTAAATAATACTGTATTGCCTCGGTAAGCATGTCTTCATTTTCGCACCATTTAGCCGCGTTAATGCAGACCTCTTTATACTTAGCCGGATTCACCTTTTTAAGCTCTGATCGCAGAAAATCAGCGAACAAATGATGGTATCTAAACCAAACCGCTTCGCGATCCTCGCTTACGATGAAAAGATTATTCTTATCCAGATAATCCAGCATTGCGTGGCCATTAGCCAAATGACTAACATGATTACAAAGACTGGCTGAGAAGCGAATTAAGGGGGAGGTAAGTAAAAGGAACTCTCGCACTTCTGAGGGCAAGCCCCCCAGCACGGTCTTTAATAGGTACTCCGTTAGCGATTTATCCTTTCCCGTGAATCCTTCAATAAATGTCGTCACCGATTCAGTGGAATTAGACATAGCCAAGGCAGCTAGCTGAATACCTGCCACCCACCCTTCGGTAGATCTATGTAGCGTTTCCGCCGATTCAATAGAGCATTCAATATTATGGACGCTCTGTAAATACTTGACGATTTCACTGGCCGTTAAATTGAGTTTTTCCTGTTTAACTTCCGTTATCATCCCCGAAACCTGCCGACGACTCAGATCGAGTGGCAAAGCGTTTCGACTAGCAATCACCACGCACATATTCGCAGGCGTATTAGTAATCAGTTTATTCCAAAATCGAACGATATCCGGGTTATTGATAAACTGAAAATCATCTACAAACAGTACGAATTTGCTTTTTATCGATATTATTCTGGCTAACAGCGAGTCAAATAGGGAGTTGTAATTCCTGGAGGGGTTTGCCTTAAGAAAGGCCAATTCACGAGTAGCACTCTTGGGATCTAGATTGTATATGCTGGCGATGAGGTACTTATAAAAAATAGATGACTCATTGTCGTCTTCATCCAAACTCAACCAGCAACAATACTTGCTGTTCTTTTCAGAGTTACTAAACAGCTCGGCCATCAAGGTGCTCTTACCTGAGCCGGCGGAAGCCACAATAGTCAGTAACCCCGTGCCTGAGGTGTCACACACTGCGTGCTGAGATAACTGATCTCTAGTGAGCGCCTCTGCTCTTATACTAGGCGGCTTAAGCTTCGTTTCGAGAATTTGAAACTGACTAAATGTTAACCCAACTTCATCCACAAAATATTATCCTTATTATTAATCCACCGAAGGTGAATTTTTATGCCGTACAGCACAAGGTGGTAGTCATTCGCTTCGCCAAAATCCGTCCGCTGACAATCCGAACACATTTTAGTCACTAAAAATGTGATTCAGCGCATCAAACCTACTATAGACACTGAAATTGCATTGATTCACTGACACGCCGCAGCACAGATTCACCATCACGCGCCCACCAAATCGCCGGCGCGTCACCCACGCCAATACCGGTACAATCCCCAATTACGGCTACCCAAGCCACGTATCACGCAGCGGCGCCCAAAATTCGTACAACTATGATTGACTAATAAAAATATATCAATCCCGACACTTTGATCGGGTTGCAAACCTGGAAACTTATGTAGGATAGGCCTCAGTAATAACAATACAAACGACACGAGCAGCTCCGTCAACCGCAGGGCTATTGTGAATTCGGTCTATACGACAGCAAATGGGGCTACAAAATGCAACGTCATTATTCAATTAGCTTAATACGCCACGGGCTAGCAGCCATCTTGGTTTCCTTAGTAACTGGCTTTGTACTTATTTTCTCTATGCTCGGCGGCGCATCCCTCAGCCCCATCCCCATTCTTATCGAGTTCACCGTGCCAGGTAGCACCGCTGGCTGGCGCACCGTGCATATCGGAATGATGATGAATGGCATTATGGCGGTAGCCCTTGGATGCGCAATGCGTGCCGTGTATCTAAACGATACCCAAGGCTTTCGCGTTTTTATGGGGACAATAATAGCGGTATGGGCCAACTTTATGTTTTATCTTTTTGGCATGTTCGCGCCCAATCGCGGATTGACGCTTGAATCCAACGTCCTCGGCGACGCGAGCTTAGCCGGCGCGCTCGCGTTTTTCCCAGCCTTAATTGGCGCAGTAACTCTGTTCTACGCCGTTATTTCAATGCTCCGCGCCGAACCTTCTGACTAAAACCTCCGGCAGCAAATAGAACCACAGCCATTTTACTCAACATTGAGAAACGGAGAACGTATGAGCATAGTAAATTTGAATGACCGGCCGGCGAGCGCCGACATACCCTATGACTTTATCTCGACCTTTCATCAACAGAAAGCCGCGTTTGAGAACAATAAGTTTCCCTCTTTAAACGAGAGAAGGCGCCAGCTTAAAGCACTTAAAGAGGCGCTAACGGACAACAGTGACGAAATTATTGCCGCACTATCCAAGGACTTTGGCAGTCGCTGCACGGAAGAAACCAGACTGTCTGAGATCAGCAATAGTGTTGGTAATATCGAGTACGCAAGCCGACATTTGGCGAGCTGGATGCGAACACGATCGCGCGGAACCGGTATTTGGTTTTTGCCCGGCGAGAACAAAATCGCGCCGCAGCCACGCGGCGTAGTCGGCATTATTGTTCCGTGGAATTACCCTATAAACATTGCTGTTTCTGGCTTAGCATCTGCTATCGCTGCGGGCAATCGCTGCATAGTCAAAATGTCTGAATGCACGCCAGCCTCAGAAAACGTACTTCGAAAAATTATCTCCAGCGTATTCGACAACGATCACATTTCTATTGTGGGCGGCGAAGCGGATGCCGCAGCCGCCTTCTCGGCACTGCCATTCGATCACTTAATGTTTACCGGCTCAACACGTGTTGGACGTTTCGTTATGGCGGCCGCCGCTAAAAATCTAACCCCCGTTACGCTAGAGCTGGGCGGAAAAAGCCCGGTCATAGTTCACGACCAATACCCTATTGATGAATTTGCAAAGCGGGTACTCTGGGGAAAGACCTATAACGCTGGCCAAACATGTATTGCGCCTGACTACGCATTGCTCCCAAAGGGAAGTACTGAAAACTTTAAGGTGTGGATAAGCAGGCACTTTCGCAATCATTTTCCGGAGGGTATCTCCTCGAAGGACTACACATCAATAATCAACACCGCAAACTACGATCGCTTGACGACCTTAGTCAATGAGGCTGAAGCTGAAGGTGCCACCATTATCCGCATGGAAGACCCGACCCCTGCGCATATCGCAAGCCGCAAGTTTCCACTCACCCTGGTGATCAACCCGAATCTCAATAGTCGCGTTATGAAGGAAGAGATTTTCGGTCCGATCTTTCCAATCATTGAAGTCGCATCAACCGATGAGGCAATTTCATTTGTGAATGAAAGAGAAAGACCGCTTGCCCTTTATTTGTTTTCCAATTCGCGTCGACTGCAAGAACAGGTACTGGAATCTACCCACGCCGGAGGAGTAACTATAAACGACGTGATGATGCAGTATCTGCAAGCAGCACAACCGTTCGGGGGAGTTGGCTCCAGTGGATTTGGGTCATATCATGGCAAGGAAGGATTCACCACTTTTTCTCATATGAAGCCCGTCTTCAGACAGCGCGGAATCGGGCGCTTCACCGGTATTAAGCTTCTTTACCCGCCCTATGGAAATATCGCTCGTCGGCTAATTTCGTTGATGGGAGGCTAACAATGACTTCCGGCATCCATCCCTTTTCGTCAATTAATTTCTACTGCGAAACTCGTCCCCATGACATTGCAGTGGCCGACGAAAATGGTAGTTACAGTTTTGCACGCTTACAAATGAATGCCTGGCAAGCAGTAAACGGGTTTAGATCACTGGGTTTAAGTCAGAATGATCGTATCTCGCTCATCTGCAAAAACCGCTACGAGACGCTCGTTCTCTTAGCGGCGGCATTACTTGGTGGCCCCGTTATTGTTCCCATCAACCGCAGGCTTACCCGCAGCGAACTTTGCTGGATCATTGATGATGCTCAATCTAAGTGCGTCATCATGGACGAAGAAACCGCTACCCTGCTTGGCGACATCGAATGCCAAAACACATTTATTCTAAAAGATAAATCGAGTAGTAATCCTGAAATTGGACTATGTTTTTCTCGCTGGTTATCAGAACAGTCCGTCGAGCAAAATGAACTGTCCTTTACACCGCAGCGAGACTACCTTCAAGTGTATACCTCAGGCACCAGTGGTTTCCCCAAAGGAGTAGTTCTGACAGAAGGAAATTGTGTATCCCAGCTAATAGCAATTTCACTTACATTTGATATTGCTGTTCTACCCAAGGAAAAAATGTATCAAACGCTGCCGCTGTTTCATGTAGGTGGCATCTTCATATCATTGCTGTGCCTAAGCAAAGGCGCAACATTGATATTGAGAAGCGAGTTTAATCCCCAGGCTGCGTGTGAGCTCATAAGCTCCGAAGACCTTGAACATGCGACGCTAGTTCCCGCAATGATCCAAGCTTGCACGTCTTTGGGTGACGGAAAGGATTATGACTATCGCAGTCTAAAAAGTATTATTTATGGTGCTTCGCCAATAAGTGAGCCGGTACTGCGCGCAGGGCGTCAGCACTTCGCATGTGATTTTGTACAGATTTATGGCATGACTGAAACCCATAGTGTTATATCGATGCTTGGCGCGAGAGCTCACAAAGAAATTTTCGACTCCAGGGATTCTTCACTGTTTGGCTCGGCGGGTCATCCTATCATTGGAAGCCATATTCAAATATGCGCTCCAGATGGCAGTGAAGTCGCCCAGGGGGAGATAGGCGAAATAAGAGTAAAATCTGACCTGGTTATGAAGGGGTACTGGAATAATCCAGAGGCTACAAATGAAGCCATCCAGAATGGTTATTTACTTACCGGCGACATCGGCCGTATCGACGAGCGAGGCTATCTTTTTGTTGTCGACAGACTGAAGGACATCATCGTTTCCGGTGGGGAGAATATATCTTCCCTGGAGGTTGAATCCGTCCTCATGCGACACCCAGCTGTTGCCGACGCCGCTGTCATCGGCGCACCTCACGAAAAATGGGGCGAGATTGTTCTCGCACTACTCGTTGTAAAATCACAGGTGAATGCCTCAGAAATATCAGAATTCACTCGCGAGTATCTATCCGGATTTAAGGTACCTAAACTAATTGTCTTTATCGATAGTATTCCGCGCAACGCGGGCGGGAAAATTCTAAAGCGAAAACTGCGAGAATCCTATGCTACACCCAACGAAAGCGCTCCATCTTTAGCTAGCGCTGAGGCCGCAAATTAATTAGTGGTTATAAGCGTTCTAATAGAAAACGTCTAAACGCGGGCGGCGCAATTAAGTTTTAAACCATTTGTAATAGCTCTGACTTGCACAGACAGCGACCTCCTTTTATAGCTATCTTTCTGTGCAAGCCGGAGCAACTATATTTAGTTCAATAAAAATAAGCCACATCCCTACCTCTTACCCTGAGATTTACGCCATCACAGGCCATCGCCCACTTCCTATCTCTCCTTACGGCCTATGAGTGAAATCCTGAATTTTGTATTGTGAATACTAGCTTAGCTCGCGATTTTGATGCTATTCAGGGCGCCGTTTATGGAATGACATCGCTGGCTCAAGCGAGACCTTGTCGCAAATGAACAAATCACGACTATAGAGTCCAGCTTGATAAAGCGTGGTGTATAGAGCTATAAACCATCTTTTGCGCAAACAACAAGTGCCTGAATAAGGTCTTTTGCCATTTTTTAGGTAATTTATATACTCAGGGTATTAAATCTATCCTGTACATGTTGATATAATCACGCCGATATTGATTGAGCACACAACACGGAACCTCATGCCAAAAAGCAAAGCCATGTACGGCATAACTCGAATTGATGATGACTACCATCGCACACACGCTTGGCGGGTCAGCCTGCGTAGACAGAACAAGATGCACGTCAAGAATTTCCCCGATAAAACCTTTAAGGGCAAGCGCAAAGCCCTGGCTGCGGCGAAAGTCTTCCGCGACGAGATCATAGATAAGTACCCACCCACTACGCGTCAAGCAATGTGTAATATCCAGCGCAGTAATAACAAGTCAGGTATTACTGGTGTTTACAGCTACGCGAAGAGATACAAACTAAAAAATAATTGTATTAAAGAACTCTGGTACTGGGAGGCCCACTGGCCCGGAGAAAAACCAGGCACCTTCGGCAAGGCAACATTCTCTTTCCAACAATACGGAGAAAAGAAGGCACATAAACTCGCCATAGCTGCGCGCAAAGCTGGCGTCGCGAAATTGAAAGGCGTGTTTTGGGCCAGCGAGCGGGGAGAGAAGTCACAGTAGCACCAAGCGGAAACCTAAGTCTTTCGACTTGATACAGTGTGACGCTCTGCAATTTCTCAGATCCGACAATTATCGCTATCTGCTGTGTTTTAACGCAGCACTCAAATTTCACCCAATCCCGAAAGACGCAGCTCACCGCCGCCCCACTAAATAGCCCCTGAGTCGGCTCGCATACTTAATAAGCGATAGGCCTGCACGCACTAACACCCTGCCAAACCTAAACCGGTCGAAGGTAGATTTCAGGGAAGCGTCGTTTTAAATTTATTTGAAACTTATTCAAGACGTTTTGTAGAATCTCTTAACTCGAGGCTAAACGGCAAAATAACGCGGCTAGCTGCGGGGCTTGCGCCAGACAAAATATTGAGCAACAGCGTCATTGCCTGCTCGCCTATTTCATTGCGGGGCTGATGAATTGTCGTTAGACGCGGACTGGTGTACTCAGCAAAAACGATGTCATCGAAACCCAGAATGGAGATATCCCTGGGCAACTCACACCCTGCATCGCGACAGGCTTGCATTGCGCCAATCGCCATTTCGTCGTTCGCACAAAATACCGCACTCGGACGCTGCTTCCTTTGCAACAGCGTGGTCATAGCACGGTAACCCGATGCTAAAGTAAAGTCGCCCTGCGCGACCAAGCCCTTTTCAAAACGAAGCTGACTCGACTTCAGGGCATTTTTGTAACCCTGAAGCCTGTCCTCACAAAGAATAGAGTCTTCGGGGCCATCAATATAGGCTATATGACGATGCCCCAAGCTTAGTAAATGGCGAACCCCCACCTCCGCCGCAGCGACATTATCTATACCCACTGCCGGAACGGGAATATCTCGATGGTACTCACAGGCCATAACAAAAGGCGGCCAAGCGGGGTCGAGCGACTGTCGACCTTTGCGATACGGGAATGGAATATTTCGACCGAGACAGATAATGCCATCAGCTTGTTTGTGAGAGACTAAATCACTGTAAATACGCTCGTTCTCGTCGTAGCCCTGAGTATCACCTAAAAGCACTCGGTACTTAAATTGCCGAGCGACTTGTTCGATACCTTGAATAATATTGGCAAAGAACGGATTGGCGATGTCTGGCACTAACACGAGTACGGTGTTACTTCTGCGCCGGCGAAAATTTTGGGCCAATGTGTTTGCAACATAGCCACTTTCCTCGACCGCCTGAATGACTTTATTTCGGGTTTTTTCCGACACTTTATCTGGCTCGGCCAGCGAGCGCGATACCGTCGCGATCGACACCCCGGCTAGTTTGGCGACGTCTTTAATGGTTACCATGTGACTCCTTCAGTGACGACGCTCAGGCTATGTCGCACTGTCATTTTTGTACGCCGCTGTAACGCGATCTCGCCACCAAACCATGCCAAATACCGGTAGGAGCAACAGGGGCAAGATGGCGACGGATTGGAATGATTCTACGGAAGCATACCTCAACACAGCAAGCATCTCTGCCCCCTCCAAGCTCGCCAAACGCGCTACGCCACCGGCCGCCTCGATTTTCGCGGTATCGAAAATTGCGCCCATTTTCGGCAATAAAAATTGAATCGAAAGCCCACCCGCAAAGCCGGTCAAACCTAAAAATAAGGCGCCGCCACGCGTATACCGCTCGCTGACAACAGACAACATGGTGGGGTATAAAAAGCACACTCCCATTCCCCACACCGTCGCTGCGGCAAAAGCGGCCAGCGGGGACTTGGAGATACTGAGCGCGTACAGGCCTATAGCCGCCAACACACAACTGCAAAACAACAAGCCGACTGACGATACATATTTAGCGATGGCGCCCGCAAAATGCCGCATCACAAACATCAGCGTACTGACGTAAATCAACACCCAAATGCCCGGCATTCCGACAATATTGGTCAGCGCCAAATCAACCCACTGCCCGGGCGCCAGTTCGGTAGCAGCGGTTATCATCATTGCAAAGAACCAAATGAAGTAGCTGGGCGCGCGAAACAGTTCGCGAAACATATCACCGTAGGAAACCCCCGACTGCACCCTTTCTGACTCCGGAAAAATCGTAGAGAGTGTGAGATACGCCAGCAGTAATCCGGGCACTATCAGCATCAATAAATTTGCTTGCCACGGTAAGTCGAGCGCAGAAAATGCTAAGCCGGCCAGCCCGCCAACGACAACGCCCGCAGGCCACCATGCGTGAAGTATATTCAAACGTCGGGTTTTTTCATCCGGATACACCGCAGTGATCATCGGATTGCTTGCCGCCTCTACCGCGCCCCAACCCAAACCCGTCAATAAAAATCCTATGTAAATTAGCCAATACGTTATCCCGCTAAGCGGCATGAAAGAGGCGATAGCGACAGCCAGGCTGCCGCCGATATACCCCAATGCAGAAAAGAGCATCATGGCTCGCATTCCAACTTTGTCGACCAGTGCGCTACCAAATAAAAGGGTAAGTGCAAAACCGATAAAGGTCGCCCCCAACACTTCGCCGACCAGCGCGGCAGAGCGCGCCAAGTTCATCTGATTAAAAATATCAGCCTGAATGTCAGACGCGATACTAGCGCGCACAGCAAAGCCTAAGCCGATCATAAATATCGACAAATTACCGACCAGAAAAAGCCGTTTACGATCCAGCGCTTCGCTCATAGAAACAACCTCTTATTATCATTGTGCTGCCGCCAATGCGGCCTTATTAATTCGGCTCGATCCCCAGCACTTGGCGATTGAATGCGTCGTCGCCGCCCGCGCCAGCGAAATCATCAAAAGCCCGATCAGTGAGGCGTATCATGTGATCGCGAATAAAGGGCGCCCCTTCCCGAGCGCCGTCTTCTGGATGCTTCAGACAACACTCCCATTCCAACACCGCCCATCCGTCATAGCCGTATTGGGCGAATTTACTGAATATCGCCTTGAAGTCGATCTGCCCGTCGCCGGGTGAGCGGAAGCGGCCGGGGCGGTCCACCCAATTGTCATAACCGCCGTAAACACCGCTGCGACCATTGGGGCGAAACTCGGCATCTTTCACATGAAACGCTTTAATCCGCGAGTGATACAAATCGATAAAGGCGAGGTAGTCCATCTGCTGAAGTAGTAAATGGCTGGGATCGTAGAGTATATTTGCCCGCGGATGATGATCGACGGCTTCGAGAAAACGCTCAAAACTTGCGCCGTCATGCAGGTCTTCACCGGGATGAATTTCGAAGCAGCAATCCACCCCCGCCTCGTCAAAGGCATCAAGAATCGGGCGCCAGCGTTTGCCCAACTCTGCAAATCCAGCCTCTACTAAACCTGCTGGACGCTGGGGCCACGGATAAAAGGTATGCCATAGCAACGCGCCGGAAAACGTGGCGTGAGCAGTCAGCCCTAAGCGCTGACTGGCTTTAGCCGCTAACATCAATTGATTTACCGCCCACGTCTGCCGCGCGGCTGGATTGCCCCGCAACTCAGCGGGAGCAAATCCGTCCATCAATTGGTCGTACGCTGGGTGCACAGCCACTAACTGGCCCTGAAGGTGGGTCGACAGTTCAGAAATCTGCAGACCTGCAGACGCTACTCGACCCTTGAGTTCATCGCAGTAGTCCTGGCTTTCCGCCGCTACTGACAGGTCAATTAAGCTGCTCTCAAAACTAGGGAGCTGCACACCCTCATAACCCAATTCTTTCGCCCAAACGCACAGACCTTCCAAGGTATTAAAGGGAGCTTCACTGCCTGTAAATTGAGCAAGAAAAATAGCTGGGCCTTTCATTATTTATTCTCCAGTTCCGCAATGGCTTGCAAGGGATGCCACTTCCGGGTGGATTGCGACGCCGCAACGGTCGCCTCGATAAAGCGCATGCCACGCAGAGCATCTGCTATACCGGGCACGTCGCGCTCAACCGCGGTGGCGTCGCGGCCCTCTAGCCGTGCGCGTACCTGACCGGCAAAATTTCGGTAGTGATTGGCGAATGCCTCTAAATAGCCTTCCGGATGGCCAGCCGGCGTGCGGCTGTTGGCCAAAGCAAGCGATGACAGTCCTGGCCCGCCCGCACGCAGTATCTGCGCAGGGCGATCAGCCCATTTTAAGCACAGCGTATTTGGTTCGTGCTGCTGCCAATCCAAGCCACCTTTGTCGCCATACACGCGCAGCCGGAGATTATTTTCCTCACCAGCGCAGATTTGACTGGCGATCAACACCCCGCGCGCACCGTTTTCAAAACGCAGTAATACGGTTGCGTCATCGTCCATTTGTCGACCTTCAACCACCGCGTTGAGATCAGCGCAAATTGCTGCGATAGCCTGACCGCAAACGTACTCACTTAGCTGCGCAGCATGCGAACCAATATCGCCAACACAGCTGCTTATTCCCGCCTGCGCCGGATCAAGCCGCCACGCCGCTTGTTTGCTTTCGGCTTCAACACCGGACTGTGCCAACCACCCCTGCGGATACTCCACCAATACTTTGCGCACCTCACCCAGCGCACCACTAGCAACAAGACTCCGCGCCTGCTTTATCATTGGATAGCCGGCGTAGGTGTGAGTCAGACCATAGAGCAAACCGGTCTTCTGCAGCTGCACCGCCAACTGCTCCGCCTCGTGCAGTGAGCGCGTTGCAGGTTTGTCACTGAGCACATGAAACCCGTGCTTTAACGCCGCCGCTGCGATTGCGAAATGGCTGTCGTTCGGCGTGACTATAACGACAAAATCCATACGCTCACCATCAGGTAGCGCCGCCTCTGCCGCCATCATACTTGTATAGCTTTGGTAACTGCGCTCCGCGGGTAGACACAAACTTTCGGCAGTCTCCTGCGACTGCACCGGGTTGCGAGAAAACACACCACACACCAGTTTAATCTCGCCGTCCAAGCGAGCGGCAATACGATGTACAGGACCGATCATGGCGCCGGGGCCGCCCCCCACCATACCCATACGGATTTTTCGACGCGCGCTCATAACTCTCCCTCTCGCTCGACGGCCGGCACTGCCTTAGCGGGATCCGGCTGCGCAGTTTTTAACGGCGACTTAAGCCAATGCATTGCCTCTACCAAAAACCGCTGGTAGTCCGCCAGCCTATATGTGTGAGGCTGATGGCCAATAGCGCTGTACAGCACCCGCCCCTTGCCCAACGCATGACGCCAGGCAATGGGATGCTCGCCCGGCATATGATCGCTGCCGAACAGACTGTCGCCCTTTACCTGGTATGAAGACTCATCAACCGTCAGCAAAATCTCATAGCCTTTGTCGCGGGGATTCGCCGCAAAGGCGTACCACTCTTCGTCGGCTACCAGCCAGGGAGAAGGCAGGTGCCGGGTTATCGGCGAGGCCGGATCAGCCACAAGCACATCGGCATCCTGAAACTGTGGATGCATGGTATGACCGATAAACTGCGCGCCCACCAAGGTGTCGACATACCATTGCCAGCGGTAACTGGAGTCACCTCCCGAGGCGTGAATACCCAACCAGCCACCGCCGCCCTCCAACCACTGCCGCAATGCGTCGCGCTGGAGCTCAGTAAGTACGTCGCCAGACACGTTATTCCAAATGATGAGGTCGAACTGGGCGAGCAACTCCGGAGAATGCACAGCCGCATTATCAGTAAGATAAGCCTGCCAACCCTGTTCAGTAATTAATGACGACAACACCGACTTGGCGACAGGAATCGCCTCTTTGTGAATAAAGCCGTTGGTCTTGCTGAATACCAGCACCGCGGGTCGACTAAATGCCGGCAGATTCGGCGCTTTGGTATCGTAGTCGTAACGTGGGATGAGCCCCATGGAGCGCACCTGGTAATAGGCCACCGCGACTAAGATCAGTAGCGCTGCCAAGCCCACCCACAAGCTGCGCTTTAGCCATTGTTTCACTTATCATTTCCTCACTGTTCAGCGCGGCACACGACGATAATCACAAGACCCCCGCCTGCATCTGTTTCACTGCGTAATCACAGGCTCTGGCGGTGAGTGCCATATACGTTAGCGACGGGTTGACGCAAGACGCTGACGTCATACAGGCGCCATCCGTAACGAACAGATTCGGTACATCGTGGGCCTGATTGTGGGCATTAAGCACCGCTTCTGCTGGATCATTACCCATGCGGGCAGTGCCCATCTCATGCACCGCGCCGCCCACCGGACTGTCAATTTGGTGCTGCTTCAAATTCAGCACCGCGCCCGCTGCGCGCATAATGCGATCGCTTTGACCGACCGCATCCTCCCACAACTTGTATTCGTTCTCGCGCCACTGCGCATCGAATACCACTTGTGGGATACCAAAGCGGTCGCGCTTATTTGGATGCAAATAGAGATGGTTGCGTTTGTCTGGCAGACATTCGGCAAACACGGCCATCGCCCATACCCATGGACCTGGCTTTCGAAGGCTGTCTTTGAGACTGGCACCGAAGCCTTTGCGGTGATAATTCACCTTCCAGTTCATACGCACAACATTGCCTTGAATACCGTAGCCGCGCACGAAGTCGCTTTGGTCTTCCTGCCCCGGCAGATTGCGAAACCGCGGAATATACGTCCCATTCGGCCGATTTCCATACCAATAACTATCCATGTCGTCGAGGAAAATTCCCATCGACGCGACTCCGTGAACATGGTCCATCAGGTAGCGTCCCAATGCACCACTGCGGTTTGCCAAACCATTGGGGAATGCCTCAGACGCAGAGTTTAGCAATAACTGGGTGCTGCCTACGGTGGATGCACACAGGAACACCAAGCGCGACCGAAAGCGCAGGCGCTCACCCGTTTGACTGTCGATCACGCGCACTTCTGACACCTTGCCGGTCTCAGAATCAAGCACTAATTTCTCCACCACAGAGTTGGGACGCAAGGTCATATTTCCGGTGGCGGTGGCCGCCGGCAAGGTCGCGCTCTGCGAGCTAAAATAACTGCCAGTGGAACAACCGCGGTGACAGGGGCCGCAGTAATGGCAGGCCGCTCGACCATTGTGATTTTGGGTGAGAACAGCCGTCCGGCCAATGGTCAGATTCACGTCCGGTGCCTTGCGTTTTAGACGCCCGCGAATAGTCTCTTCAATTTTATGCATCCCCATGGGCGGCAAGAATTCGCTATCTGGCAATTCATCCAAGCCCAACTTCTCGCCGCTGACGCCGATAAACTTTTCGACGTAGCTATACCACGGCGCGATATCGTCGTAGCCAATTGGCCAGGGAATACCGTGACCGTCGCGCTGATTGGCCGCAAAGTCCTGCTGACTCCAGCGATAGGTCTGCCGCCCCCATACCAGAGAGCGACCGCCCACCACGTCAGTGCGAATCCAGTTAAACGGCTTTTCCGTTTGATAGGGATTTTGCTTATCGTTAACGAAGAAGTGACGCGTTGCCTCACCAAAGGCGTAAGACGTGCTTTGTACCGGATACTCGTCTGCATACAACTCGCGGGGGGGCTTACCCTGAAAAGGCAGCTTCCAATCCGGCGCATGTTCGCCGGTATAGTCGGCGCCATGACGCAATTCGCGACCGCGCTCAAGCACGAGTACCTTCAAGCCCTTTTCGGTCAATTCTTTTGCCGCCCAGCCACCGGTAATCCCAGAGCCAACGACTATCGCATCAAAATCGTACTGTGTTGTTGCAGACATCGCCGTTCCTTTAAATCAGCACTGAAACCCAACTGCTATCGTCGTCATGCAGTTTTTGATGACCGTCAAACTTCATCGGCATAGCCTCGTAACGCAGCACTTGCGTGCCACCGACCTCAGAGGTAAAAAAGCCCCAAATCGTTAATTCTTTAAGCTGGCAAATAAACGGGGCATCACTGACATACACCGGTATTTCGCCAAATGAATACCAACTGGAATCCGAGGCTGCGCTTTCCAGATCTTCTAAAATATTAATTCGCGTTTTTTCAGCTAGCGTTTCAAAAGCTTGCTGATGATCGCGCTGCACCTGCGCCATCAACGCCTCAAAACCATCGACGAACAGACTTCGCTCTTGCTCATTGAGCCACTCAAAAACCATGAGCTCTACGAAGCGCGGCACGCCGGCATCGATGGCGCCCGGTGATTCCGTACGCGGTATGACCGTTTCCGTTAGCATTGCCAGGGTGGCCCGCTGCGCAGCGTTAAAATACGACATCTTGCGGTCGATATAATTGGGCGCCGCCGCCATGTGCTGCTGTTGTTCCACAGTTAATGTGATGCCCATCTGGCTGGCGCTAACACCGCCAATTAGCAGCGCCGCACACTCCAAAAACTCTCGACGATTCATGAATGACCTCCCAGCTTTGACCGCAAATAACGCCACCACGGCAGCGCCACTAACAAACCGGCAAGTAGACACGCCAGCCACTGGTAGTGCCATTCGCCAAAATAGAATGAGGCCGCTTTAAAAACACTATAGCCATAGTAGATAAAGCCAACGCCTGTAAGGTGGTGTAGCTCGTAAAAAAGCGTCGCTGTTGCGCCCAGTAGGGCATAGAGGTAGACAGCCACCCCCAGCCCCGCCAGCAGGCGCGGAATTCGAATTTCGACACGTTCAACCATGATCTCTAGTCACCCATTCTTCAAAAGCTTAGCTCCACCTCGATACCGGAAACACGCGGCGGTAGATTGCCAATTAATACAAGTTGACTGGGACGATCGCTGCCCAGGAAAAGCGGTGCCGCCGAGAAAAACAAATCACTATTATCTTCGAGGTTCTCAACAAAGGCGGTGACTTTGATCTGACGGCTGGCGTTTTGCCAGCCCAAACGCACCGAACTGTTGGTGTATGCATCCACGACATCGTCGTCGTTACCCAGTCCCCGGCGGTTAATTTGATCTGTCCAGCTGGTTTGCACGGAGGTAGTCACCCGCCCCCAGTCATTTAACTCAACAACATAACTGGCCAACAGCGACACCGCAAACTCCGGCGATGCTGGCAAGGTTTCGCCAGAAAAGTCGAAAGGATCGTTGGCATCACAACCCGGCGCTGGACTGCCCTGCTCCCGCACCGGATCGTTGCCGCAGTAGCTGTCATAAGACGCATCCGTCCACGCAAAGCCGCCCATCACACTAAGACTGGCGGTAGGCATCCAGCGCAAATCCATTTGGGGTACTAGGGATTTTCCGTCCAAAAACGACAAGAATCGCTGAAAGCCCCGCCATCCGAGGCCTCCCAGGGGGTATTACTTTTCCCGAACCGGTAAATATCCCTCGATTGTGCGCATCAGTTCCTCCAGATCCGGTAGTTTTTCACTCATTTCGAAGGTATAGATACCCTTCAAGTTGATGTTATACCAAGCCACTGGAGAAGCCTGTTTGACAATCTGTATTCGCTTATCGTCATTCTGATATTCGAAGCTCGTCAGCAGCTGGCTGAGTATGCTGGAATTGAAGTAAATAATGGCGTTGGTGACCAAGCGCGCGCATTCGTTCCATAGTTGGATTTCTTCATCAGAGCTGCCCCGGAACTGATCCCCATTGACGTTGCTGATTGCTCGACGCAGCTGGTGGTAAGCTTCCCCCCGATTAAGGGCTCGCTGAACGTAGTTACGCAGGCTGGCATCATCGATGTAGTTCAACAAGTAATTCGCTTTTACCAAGCGGTTGTACTCCGTTAGGGCCTCCAGCAAGGGATGGTTTTTCTTGTACCCGGAGAGTTTACGAACCAGCGTGGCCTGTGTCGTTTTTCGCTCCTTGAGTGACACTGCGATCCGTTGGATGGTGTCCCAGTGCTGCATGATACGTTTGGTATTGATGGCTTTTTTCAGGCGTAGCTGAATTCTCTGATCTTTGTCTTCTTTTACATCAAACATCTCGTTGATGACGCGACTAACCTGCGCGTAACGCGGTGCAAAGCTGTATCCAAACAAGTCTAGCAGAGCGAAGTTGACGTGATTAACTCCGTGGGTATCCGTAGAGAGCACGTCCGGAATGATTTCCGAGCTGTTATTCATCAGCAAGTCAAAGATGTAATGGGATTCGTGTTCATTCGCTCCGATCACCCTGGCGTTAATAGCGGCATGGTTAGCGATTAAGCTCATGGCCGAGACGCCTTTCTGAGTTCCAAAGTACTTCGATGAATAGCGGGTTTTGAAGGTCTCTCGCCGGGCCTCAAACTTTTGACCATCGGCACTGGCGTGGATAATATCCTCTTGGATATTGTAATGCTTGAAGATTGGAAGCATGGCCGTCGCATTGTTGATGTTGTCGTTGGCAGCATTCAGGGTTTCCAGTCGCAGGTAATTCGCTTGGATGGTACTGAGCTGATCATAAGTGCGATCGGAGATTTGAGCCATGCCGTAGATGCCTTGGTTCGTTGCATTCCCCACCAGAATCGCCAGAAGGTCATATTCGTGGGCTCGGTTCTTGGACTGAGCGCCCAGCACATGTTCAAAGCACTCAATGA